>OHCT01000141.1_pt1 | contig 51847 bp, 49 predicted proteins | sample 1566871 | NCBI WGS metagenome assembly OHCT01 (sample SAMEA3879548, study PRJEB24766) | human gut metagenome | biome: human-associated habitat; feature: feces | place: USA | collected 1985/1987 | reverse complement strand
TAAGATATGTGAGTAAGGTCTGTTTAGATGAATCCCCAGGTAAAGTTACACTATCATCAGAGACCGAAAAGTAGAAAAAATCGGAAAAATGTGGTACAGTAGACAATAAGTGAGTGCAGAGTACAGGAGGCCGTCAATGAAACTTGTTACATATGAGATCGAACATAAGAGAAGGCTGGGCGTTATAAACAGGGATGGAACATGGATCTATCCGTTACGCTCTCTGGATATGGATTATAAAACCATGCAGGAGCTGATCGAGGGCATCAGTGAGTCTGAAAAGCAGCTTCTGGAATATGTGTCAGGACAGGATCCTTATAAGATCAAAGGGGCAGTTCCCGCAGAAGAGGCTATCCTTCTTGCGCCCATTCCTCATCCTGTGCAGGATGTGATCTGTCTGGGCATCAACTATATGGCCCATGCAGAAGAATCGGCCCGCTATAAGAAGGAGGCCTTTGGCGGGGAGCGCCCCTTTGCCGTATATTTCTCCAAACGGGTCAGCGAGGCTACGGGTACAGGCGCTGAAATCCCCAGCCATAAGGATTTGGTGCAGGATCTGGATTACGAGGCTGAACTGGCGGTTATTATTGGAAAGGACGCGAAGAATGTGCCTGCCTCCGAGGTGAAAAATTACATTTTCGGTTATACGGTGATCAATGATGTGAGCGCCAGAACCCTTCAGACCCGCCATAAGCAGTGGTATTTCGGCAAAAGCCTGGATGGATTTCTTCCCATGGGGCCCTGTATTGTCACTGCAGAGGAGCTTCCCTATCCGCCCAGACTTTCCATTCAGTCCAGAGTAAACGGCGAGCTTCGCCAGGACAGCAGTACAGAGCTTATGATATTTGACATTGACCATGTGGTAAGCGAACTTTCTGCCGGGATGACTCTGAAGGCAGGAACCATCATCGCTACAGGAACGCCGGCCGGTGTGGGAATGGGCTTTGATCCGCCCCGTTTTTTAAAGCCAGGGGATGTGGTGGAGTGCTCCATTGAGGGAATCGGAACCCTGGTAAACCGGGTTTCAGAGTAGAAAAAAACAGGCACAGCATAAAAGGAGGCCGGGAAAATGGATTATTTATCAATGACCATTGGAAAACAGAAAAACATTGCGCTGATTGCACACGACCAGAAAAAGCATGAACTGATGGACTGGTGCCTGGAGCATAAGGAAGCATTGTCAAAGCATTTTCTGTGCGGGACAGGCACCACAGCCAGGATGATTACAGAGTATACGGGCCTTCCGGTAAAGGGATACAACAGCGGGCCCTTAGGCGGCGACCAGCAGATCGGGGCCAAGATCGTGGAGGGAAAGATTGATTTTGTGATTTTCTTTTCCGATCCTCTTACGGCCCAGCCGCACGATCCGGATGTAAAGGCGCTTCTTCGGATCGCACAGGTTTATGACATTCCCATTGCAAACAATAAAGCAAGCGCGGATTTTATGATTGCTTCTCCTTTGATGGAAGAGGAGTATGAGCATGAGGTAATCAATTTCAGACAAAATATTTCAGAACGGGCTCAGACATTGTAGCCCACAGAAGGGGGAAGCTGTATTTATGGAACAGACATTATACGATTTGATGGATTGGGCGGGAATTGAGGAATTGACTTATTCGGAGTCTGCAGATCCTCACAGGCTTCTGGGACCTCACATAACAGAAAAGGGGCTTTTGATCCAGGCCCTACTTCCTACAGCTGCGGCTGTAAAGGTAAAGCTTTCCAATACGGGAAAGACTTATGATATGGAGCTGGCAGATGAAGCAGGCTTTTTTGCAGTCCTCATTCCCAGAAAGACGAAAACAGCCTATACGCTTTTAGTGACCTATGATAATGGGGCGGAGGAAGAAATTACAGATCCTTACGCCTTTGACCCTCAGTATACAGAGCGGGAGCTCAAGAAGTTTGAAGCTGGCATTTTCTATAACATCTATGAGAAAATGGGTGCTCATCCCATGACAATAGACGGTGTGGAGGGCGTATATTTTTCCGTATGGGCTCCCTGTGCCATGAGAGTCAGCGTGGTAGGAGATTTTAACCTCTGGGACGGCAGACGCCATCAGATGAGGAAGCTGGGAGAGGGAGATGCAAGCGTATTTGAGCTGTTCATTCCCGGCTTAAAACCAGGCTGCCTTTATAAGTATGAGGTGAAAACGCGGGCCGGGGAACCCATGTTAAAATGTGATCCCTATGCCAACTATGCAGAGCTGCGCCCCAATAATGCCTCCATTGTGTGGGATATTGGAACCTATCAGTGGAAGGATCAGGAGTGGATGAAAAAGAGGGCCGCTTCTGATACAAAGGACAAGCCGTTTAATATCTACGAAGTTCATCTGGGATCCTGGATCCGCAAAGCGTTTGCAGAGGATGAAAATGGAAATGTGATTGCCGGGTCTGAGTTCTATAATTACCGGGAATTGGCTGTAAAGCTGGCTGATTATGTAAAGGATATGGGGTATACCCATGTGGAACTGATGCCGGTGATGGAGCATCCCTTAGACGCTTCCTGGGGATACCAGGTGACGGGGTATTATGCGCCCACCAGCCGCTATGGAACCCCGGATGATTTCATGTATTTTATGGACTATATGCATGAAAACGGAATTGGGGTGATCCTTGACTGGGTACCGGCTCATTTCCCCAGAGACGCCTATGGCATGGCCTGCTTTGACGGTACCTGTGTATATGAACACGCAGATCCCAGACAGGGCTCTCACCCTCACTGGGGAACTCTGATCTACAATTACGGCCGTCCCGGCGTATCCAATTTCCTGATCGCAAACGCCTTATTCTGGGCTGAAAAATATCACGCAGACGGTATCCGCATGGATGCAGTTGCCTCCATGCTGTATCTGGACTACGGCAAAAATGACGGCGAGTGGGTAGCCAATATGTACGGCGGAAATGAAAATCTGGAAGCCGTAGAATTCTTAAAGCATTTAAACAGCGTATTTAAGGGACGCAAAGACGGCGCTGTGCTGATCGCGGAGGAATCCACAGCATGGCCCATGATCACCGGCGATCCAAAGGACGGCGGTCTTGGCTTTGACTACAAGTGGAATATGGGCTGGATGAATGACTTCACCAACTATATGCGCTGCGATCCGTATTTCCGGAAAAATAATTACGGCGGGCTTACCTTCTCCATGCTCTATGCCTACAGTGAAAACTTTGTCCTGGTATTCTCCCATGACGAGGTGGTTCACGGAAAAGGCTCCATGATGGGGAAAATGCCGGGAGAAACTCTGGAAAAGAAAGCAGAAAACCTGCGCACTGCGTACGGCTTTATGATGTCCCATCCGGGTAAGAAGCTGCTCTTTATGGGACAGGACTTCGGCCAGATTGACGAGTGGAATGAAAATGCTTCTCTGGAATGGGAGCTTTTGCAGTATCCTCTTCACAAAGATATGCAGAGCTATGTAAGGGCATTAAACCACATGGTTCTGGAGCATCCGGCCCTTTACGAGGAGGACTTTGACCCCAGCGGATTTGAGTGGATCAACTGCAGCTATCATGAAGAAAGCATGGTCTTATATGTGCGCAGAAGCAAAGACGGAAAGGAAACGCTTCTCTTTATCTGCAACTTTGATAATGTGGAGCATGAGAAATTCCGTCTGGGAGTACCGTTTGCAGGCAAATATAAGGAAATCTTCAACAGTGACGCCAGGGAATTCGGCGGTCAGGGCAGGATCAACGCCCGCGCAAAGAGCTCGAAGAAGATTCCGTGGGATGACAGAGAAAACTCCATCGAATGCAATATTCCGCCAATGAGCTTTCTGGTATTTTCCTGTACGCCGGAAGCTGGCAAAAAGAAGGCCGGGAGGGCTGCAAAAAGCTCTGTTAAGGAGGCTGCCGCAAAGAAGGAGCCAAAGACCGGCGTAAGAAAGACAGCCGTGGTGAAGGAAGAGGTTAAGAAGACAGCCACAGCAAAGGAAGAGCCGAAGAAGCTTTCTACAGCGAAAGAAGAGCCGAAGAAGATAGCTACGGCGAAGAAAGCCCCCCAAAAGCTGTCCACAGCAAAGGAAGAGGCTAAGAAGATAGCTACGGCGAAGGAAGAACCAAAGAAGATAGCTACATCAAAGGAAGAGCCTAAAAAGCTGTCTACATCGAAAGAGGAAGCCCAAAAGATAACGACGGCGAAAGAGGAGCCGAAGAAGCTGTCTACAGCCAAGGAAGAACCTAAAAAGCTTTCCACCACAAAAGAGGAACCTAAAAAGATAGCGCCAGCAAAGGGTGGGGAATAACCCAAAAGACGGCTCAATCCCTCAAACGCACTGAGTCATAAAACACAGGCGGGACTGAGGATACAGACAGAAAGGAACCGCAGAATTTAATACATATTTATGCTTCGTAATTTATGGTTAACCATTTCCATTAAAAAGAAGATCGGTATCTTTGCAGCCATGGTCATTTTGATCATGGCTCTTTCTGCTACGTTCAGTATCTGTATTATGAATTTCTCACTGGAAGGCTTCAATACCATTTTAAATGACAACTCCCGCTGCCATGATTTTCAGGAGGCGCTGGATCTTGAGATTGAGTCCTTTGCGGATTATATCCGTGATGCCACGCCGGATACGAGAGATCAGTATGTTCTGTCCTGCGTCCGCACAGAGCGCTGTCTCCGTTCCCTTCCCTTTGACTATGCCCGGATTGGTACAGAGCGCTACGCCCGCACCTGGAGCATTTTAAATGGTTATGAAACCTATCAGGCCTATCGGGATGAGCTTGCTGAAACACAGGTGAGGGAAAGCGATTTTGTGGAACGGCTGTACCGCGTGTACAAGATGCAGGAATATCTTCAGACCTATGCCAGACGTCTGGTGCAGGTTACTTTAAAAGAGGGAAATGACAGCTATCAGGAACGGGTGCCTGTATTTTATAACCTGCCGTATCTGATTTTGACAATTTCCGCTGTTCTTATGGGATTTGTGATGTTCTTAACAAAAATCCTCTCAAACGCCCTGGTATCTCCTGCGGTTCGTCTGGCCCAGTGCGCCAGAAAGATTGCCAGAAATGATTTTACCGGGGAAGATCTTACAGTGGAAAACCGGGATGAAATGGGAGAACTGGTGCTGGCATTTAATAAAATGAAACGGTCTACGGAAGGGTATATTAACACCTTAAAGGAAAATCACCGTATTTCCGAACTCCTTCACAAAGAGGAGATCGAAAAGGTGGAGATGGAAAAGCAGCTTAGCGGCGCCAGGCTGGAATTGCTTAAAAGCCAGATCAACCCCCATTTCCTCTTTAATACCCTGAATATGATCGCATGCATGGCAAAGCTGGAGGAAGCGGCTACGACCGAGCGGATGATCAGCAGCATGAGCAGCCTGTTCCGGTATAATTTAAAGACCTCAGAGCAGGTGGTACCTCTTGCCAGAGAACTGAAGGTAGCTCAGGACTATATGTATATTCAGCAGATGCGTTTTGGAAGCCGGATCCGTTACAGCTGTGATCTTACGGTTGATGCGGAGAAGGCCATGATCCCGGCTTTCACACTGCAGCCTGTGGTGGAAAATGCGATCGTTCACGGCCTGTCAAAGAAGGAGCAGGGCGGAAGAGTCCACATAAGAATCTGGAAAAAGGACAAAACTCTGGTCATTTCTGTGGCAGATACAGGGCTTGGGATGTCTGGGGAGCGTCTTGCAGAGGTTGCGGAGGCTATGAAAGAGCGCCGTACCTCAAAGATTGGAATTGGACTGGGAAATATTTATAAACGCATCCACATGATGTACAAAGAGGGAGAATTTCGGATCACCAGCAGGGAAGGACGCGGCACGGTGGTCCAGATATTCATTCCTCAGGAAGAAGGATAACAGGGGGAGGATTTATGTACCGATTGCTGATAGCGGATGATGAAATGATTGAACGGGCTGTTTTGTATAAGATGCTCAGTAAAAATCTGGAAGGCCAGTGTGAGATCTATCAGGCGGAAAACGGCAGACAGGCGTTGGAGCTGTATGAAAAGGAGAAGATCCAGATTGCTGTTTTAGATATAGAGATGCCGGGGATCAACGGGATCCAGGCAGCAGAGAAGATCAGGGAAAAAGATAAGGATTGTGTGATCGTTTTCCTTACAGCTTTTGATGAATTTTCCTATGCAAAGAAAGCTATTTCTGTAAGGGCCATTGATTATGTGCTTAAGCCATATGATGAAAATGAGCTTATGCTTGTGATCGAGGAGGCCATGCGCATGGTAGAGGAGCAGGACCAGAGGAAAGAAATGGATCGGTTCTTTCAAAATGAATCGGAGGAGGCTGATTTTGAAGAAGATCCGGTTCAGCCGGAGGATGATAATGATCACATGAGCCGGGTAGGGGCCATGATCCGCTCGTTCATTGAAGAAAATTATATGTATGACATTTCCATGCAGGAGCTGGCCCGGAGGATGAACTACTCAGAGCCCTATTTCTGCAAGCTCTTTAAACAGTACTTTAACCAGAATTTTACTGCCTATCTCACCGAGTACCGCATTGCTGAGGCAAAAAAGCTTTTGGAGCAGCCCACTTTTAATATAAAGGATGTGGGAAAAGCGGTAGGTTACAGTGATTCCAATTACTTTACAAAGGTATTTAAGAGGATCACAGGACAGAGTCCGACGGAGTATCGGAATGGGTGATAAGGTAAAATATAAAGAAAATATAAAGAAAGTTAAAAATATACTACGATTCGCAAAAATTTACCATGTTCATTGTGCGCTTTTCCTTATATAATGAAATCAACATAAATAAAGCGTTAAGATATATATCAAAAACGTGAATGATGTATTAAGAGGAGGATGTGTAACATGAAGAAAAGATGGTTAAGCACAGCACTTTGCGTAGCAATGGCAGCAGGTACTCTGGCAGGCTGCGGTCTGAAGACACCTGAGACTACTACAGCTGCTCCGGCCACAACTGAGGCTGCTAAGGAAGAGACCAAGGCAGAGGAAAAGGCTGAAGAGACCACAGCAGCAGAGGGTGAGACAAAGGCAGAGGCAGCAGCTTCCGGCAAGTATGACACTGCAAATATGCCTGAGGTAACCTTAGTATACGCAGAGGTTAACCCACTGGATACGATCGTTGGCCAGATGGCTACCGATTTCAAGACAAAGGTTGAAGAGCTTTCCGACGGAAAGATGACGATCGACGTACAGGCCAGCGGCGTTCTTGGTTCTGAGAATGACGTTCTGGATACCATGTTAGGCGGCGGCGGTACCATTGATATGTCCCGTATTTCCGCATTCGCATTAAACGGCTACGGCGCAAAGAAGTCTCTGCTTCTTTCTATTCCTTATACATTTGCTGACCGTGAGCATTTCTGGAACTTCGCAACCAGCGATCTGGCTGATGAGTTCTTAGCAGAGCCGGTTGAGCAGGGCCTGGGTGTAAGAGGTCTGTTCTACGGTGAGGAAGGCTTCCGTCACTTCTTCTTTAAGGAAGAGGCTAACACACTTGAAGACTTAAAGGGCTTAAAGATCCGTGTTTCCAATGACCCTGTTATGACAGGTATGGTAGCCGGACTGGGCGCTAATGCAACCGTTGTTTCCATGAACGAGCTGTACTCTGCACTGCAGACAGGCGTTGTTGACGCTGCTGAGCAGCCAATCGCAAACTATGCCTCCAATGCATTCCCTGAGGTTGCACCTTACCTGATGCTGGATGGACATACCCTGGGCGCTGTTCAGGTTGTTATCACAGACGAGGCATGGAACGGACTGACCGAGGATCAGCAGGCTATCCTGATGGAGGCAGGCGAGTATGCTTCTGCTAACAACCGTGCAAACTCCGAGAACAAGGAGAAAGAGGTTTTAGAGCAGCTTAAGGCTGACGGCGTAACCGTTGTTGAGGTTGAGGATAAGGCTCCATGGAAAGAGGCTTGTAAAGATGTAATCGAGTCCAATACTTCCGATCAGGCTGAACTGTATCAGCAGCTCCTTGATATGGAGTAATCTTGCAGTAAATTTGTAACTGACAGGACACAGAGAGTTTTGGATATTTTCTGTGTCCTGTTTTGGTATCACGGAACCTGTTAAAATGTTGTTAACAGACATCCGAATACACAATAAAGAAAAGGGGGAAAATCTGAAATGCCAGAGATTTTCAACAAGATTGACAAGATCAAACCGGCATATGACTTTGTATACAAAGCTGTACTGCTGGTCTGCAAGCTGCTTCTGGTTGCGGATATTGTGATTACATCCATGTCTGTTATCGGCCGTTACGTTTCCTTTATTCCCGACCCGGCCTGGAGTGAAGAAGTAGTTCTTACCTGTATGTCCTATATGGCGGTGCTTTCTGCAGCACTGGCGATCCGCAGGGGCGCTCATATCCGTATGACCGCATTTGACAATTACTTACCGAAAAAGGTAGTAACCTTCCTTGATATCCTTGCAGATGTTGCCGTACTGGTACTGGCTGTAATCATGATCACAGTGGGCTGGAAATATGCAACCGGCATTGGTTCCAAGGGTACTTATGTAAGTATGCCAAAGGTATCCAGATTCTGGATGTACTTCCCGGTTCCTTTAGCCGGAGTGGCTATGGTTGTGTTTGAGATTGAGGCTCTTTACAATCATGTGAAAAAGATCTTTGTAAAGGAGGAAGCAAAATAATGGATGCGAATACATTTGCAATTTTAGTTTTACTTGGAAGCTTTTTCCTGATGATCTTCCTGCGTTTCCCCATCGCCTATGCAGTTGCTCTTTCTTCCGTATTCTGTCTGGTAGCTCAGGGGCATAACCTGACTACGATCTGCCAGCAGATGGTAAAGGGAATCAGTTCCTTCAGCCTGATGGCTGTTCCGTTCTTTATCACCATGGGATGCCTTATGGGCTCCGGCGGTATTTCCGAAAAGCTGATCGCCCTGGCAAATGCCTGTGTAGGCTGGATGCGCGGCGGCATGGCAATGGTAAACATCGTTGCTTCCTATTTCTTCGGCGGTATTTCCGGTTCTGCATCTGCAGATACAGCTTCTTTAGGTTCCATCCTGATCCCTATGATGGTTGACCAGGGCTATGACGGAGATTTCTCCACTGCAGTTACGATTACATCTTCCTGTGAGGGACTTTTGGTACCTCCAAGCCACAACATGGTTATTTACGCTACCACAGCCGGCGGTATTTCCGTAGGAAGCCTGTTCTTAGCAGGATATATTCCGGGCGCGCTGTTAGCTGCTTCCCTGATGGTTGGTTCCTACATCATCTCTGTAAAGCGCAATTATCCAAAGGGCGATAAGTTCAGTATGAAGGTGCTGTTAAAGCAGTTCAGTGTTTCCTTCTGGGCTCTGGCAGCCGTTCTGATCGTTGTAGTAGGCGTAGTAGGCGGTGTGTTCACAGCCACTGAGTCCGCAGCGATCGCTGTTATCTACAGTCTTCTTGTCAGCGTATTTATCTATAAGGGACTTGACTGGAAGGGCGTATGGAGAGTTTTAGGCGACTGCATCGACACACTGTCCATCGTACTGATCCTGATTGCAACCTCCAGTATTTTCGGTTACTGCCTGACACAGCTTCATGTGCCGGATCTGGCAGCAACTGCCATTACAAACTTTACCAGTAACCCGATCGTTTTAGCACTGCTGTTAAACCTGATCCTTCTGGTGTTAGGCTGTATCATGGATATGGCTCCGATCATCCTGATCGCAACTCCGATCCTCCTGCCGATCGCTACTTCTATTGGTATTGATCCAATTCAGTTTGGTATTATGGTAGTATTAAACTGCGGTATCGGCCTTCTGACTCCTCCGGTTGGTTCCGTTCTTTTCATCGGTTCTGCGATTGCAAAGCTGCCAATGGAGAAGGTTGTAAAGGCTACCCTTCCATTCTACCTGTGCATGATCGTTACACTGCTTCTGATCACATTTGTACCGGCAATCAGCCTGTGGCTGCCTCAGGTATTGGCATAACAGCAGAAATCATTTATAATTAACAATCATGAAGCCGTCCTGATGCTTTATCAGGACGGCTTTAAAAATCACTTCGGAGGAAGGCTTATATGTATAAATATACCTATCGTCTCAGCAATGGAGAATACTGGCGGCTGTCTATGTACTATACCTATGGTTCCATGGTGGGCGTCTGCAATCTGGTATTTACAGTGGCTTTATTTATTCTTACCTATGTAAAATGGAGCGGCGCGGGCTGGGGCTATCGGGCTATGCTGATTTTAGGCTGCAGCCTGTTTACCGTGCTTCAGCCGCTGGCGATCTGGAGACGTTCCAAAAAGATTGCTTCAGCCATTAAAGAGGATACCCATATCATGATTGACGGTAAGGGAATTCATGTGACCGTAGGAGCGGCCCATACGGATATTGCATGGGACAAGGTTCGCCGTATTTCAAAAAAGCCGGATATGCTGGTGATTTTTTCCGATACTACCCATGGATATGTACTTACGGACCGGGTGCTGGGAGAAGACCGTGAGGCGGTTTATTCCTACATTACTGCCCGTATGAACCATGGAAAAAAATAAGGAGGAAGGCAGTGAAAGGGAATCGAAACATTCTGGCTGCGGGTCTGGGGCTGATACTGGCAGTCTCCGTCTGGGGCTGCGGGAACCGGGAAAAGGAGCAGCAGGAAGAAAATGTACCGGAGTTTGTGCTGACCTATGCGGAAAATCAGGCAGAGGATTACCCTACTACTCAGGGAGCTTACAGGTTTGCAGAGCTGGTAAAGCAGAGGACCGGCGGAAAGGTGGAAATTTTAATCAATGCAGGGGGAATACTGGGGGATGAGAGAACGGTGATTGAGCAGCTCCAGTTTGGCGGCGTTGATTTTGCCCGCGTGTCGCTGTCGCCTTTATCGGAATTTGTGCCGGAATTGAATGTCCTTCAGCTTCCCTATCTGTATACAGGCGCAGAGCATATGTGGAAGGTGCTGGAAGGGGAAATCGGGGACAGCTTTTTAGGTTCCTTTGAGGGCTCCAGTCTGGTAGCTCTTTCCTGGTATGACGCAGGAGCCAGAAATTTTTATAATTCGGTCCGTCCCATAGAGAAGCTGGAGGATATGAAGGGGCTGACCATCCGTGTTCAGGAGTCGGAGCTTATGAGCGACAGCATCCGCGCGCTGGGGGCTGTGCCGAAGCAGATGGCTTACGGGGAAGTTTATTCCGGTCTTCAGACCGGGGAAATCGACGGAGCGGAAAATAACTGGCCTTCTTATGAGTCCACAAGGCATTATGAGGTAGCCAGGTATTACACCATTGATGAGCATACCCGTGTGCCGGAGCTGCAGCTGGCGGCCCAGTCCACCTGGGATAAGCTGCCTGAGGAGTACAGGACCATTATTACCCAGTGTGCCAAAGAATCCGCAAGGTATGAGCGCTCTCTGTGGAAGGAGCGCGAGGCGCAGTCTGAGCAGAATATCCGTGAAGCAGGCTGTATCATAACAGAGCTTTCCAAAGAAGAAAAGTCCCGCTTTCAGGCTGCGGTTATGCCTATGTACGGAAAATACTGCAGCGATTATGTGGATGTGATCGACCGGATTGTAGCTGAGGGGAGATAAGGGAAAATCACGCCCGGTTCATCCTTGTGGAATGACGGTAAGGTATGCTATAATAGCCCCATAGCCGGATGGCTCTTATGGGTCCATACAGGCACAGACAAAGGAGAAGGGACGGTGGACGTTATGAATAAAGTAATTACAGTAAGCCGTGAATTTGGAAGCGGTGGACGCGAGCTGGGGGTAAAGCTGGCAGATGCTCTGGGGATTCCTTTTTATGATAAGGAACTGATTTCCATGGCTGCCGACGATATCAATATTGCAGAAGAAGCATTTCGCAGGTATGACGAGCATATTGTGGTGGAAGATCCGCTGGATCGGAAGTTTTATCATGCATTTTCTGACATTTACCAGGTTCCCATGTCGGATCAGATTTTCGTGGCGCAGTCGAATGTGATCCGCCGTCTGGCATCTCACGGCCCCTGTATCATTGTCGGCCGGTGTGCCGATATGGTATTGGAGGACAGCATCAATATTTTTGTTTATGCAAAGATGAAAAACAGGATCCGCCGTATGATGGAGCTGGAGCCGGGATCGGATGAAAAGGAAATGGAGCGTCGGATCCGCGAGGTAGACCGGAAGCGGAAGGACTATTATCAGTATTATACCGGAAATACCTGGGGAAAGGCACAGAATTATCATCTGTGCGTAGACAGCGGACTTGTAGGAGTGGACGGCTGTCTCAGGGCAGTGACGGCATATCTGGGAGAGCTGTGCCGGGATCTGTCTTAAAAAAAGAAAATATATGTTTTATGAATATTATTTTTCCAAAGGCTCATACTAGGAGTGTACAAAGGAAGTACAAATCAAAAAACAGGTGAGTCCATGGAAAAGCCCGGTAAAAAACTGAAGAAATTTTTAATCATAACAGGAACCACAGGATTGGTCTATGCAGGTTTAAAGTACCTGCTGCCTCTTGTGGCTCCTTTTTTCATTGGCTATACGCTGGCCTTGATCCTGCGTCCTTCGGTCCGTTTTATTCGGTATCGTTTTCGGTTTTCTGTATTTGGAAAAACATGGAAAATCCCGTCCGGGTTGATCGGAGCAGCAGAAATAGGGATTATATTTGGCGGTCTGGGTATTTTGGCCTGGCAGGGAATCCTGCGTCTGTGCCGGGAACTGCAGCTTCTGGCGGTCCGCCTGCCCCTGTGGATCATGGATTTTGACAGCAGGATGGCGGAATACTGTATGAAAATGGAACGGGCAGCAGGCTTAAAGTCCGGCTGTCTGTCTGAAACAGCAGCTGAAATGACAGCCGCATTGGGGGAGAAGGTGAAAGAAAGCCTGATGCCATTTCTTATGACAAGTTCCCTGCCTGCGGCGGCTTTTTTTGTACGGGTCTTTGTAATCTGCCTGGTTTCTTTTCTGGCAGCCGTCCTAAGTCTTCAGGAGATGGAAGAGCTTCGGCACAGGCGGGATCAGTCCTTGTTTCGCAGAGAGTTTAATCTTATCGGCAGCCGTCTGGTACAGACCGGGAAGGCATGGTTTAAAAGCCAGGGCATCATCCTTCTTTTAACCTGTGGTCTGAGTATCGGAGCCATGATCTGGATGGGAAATCCATATGCTGTTTTGGCAGGCATAGCCATAGCTCTTCTGGACGCCCTGCCTCTTTTGGGAGCAGGGGCTGTCCTTCTGCCCTGGGCTTTTTTGTGCGTGCTGGGAGGACAGTGGAAGGATGCTTTGATCCTTTCGGCCCTCTATCTGGCCTGTTACTTTGCACGCCAGTATCTGGAAGCGAAGTATATGGGCAGCGAGGTTGGCTTATCTCCTCTGGAAACACTGGCGGCAGTGTATGTGGGAATGGAATTATTTGGTTTTTTGGGATTTATTTTAGGGCCTCTGGGACTGCTTTTGATCGAGGATCTGACAGAGATATGGGATAGGGAAAATTCATAAAATACAAAAAATAAAAGGTACCACAAAAATTTTTGTATAAAGTGCCTATAAAAGAGCTGGGTTTTTCGATACTTTTTAGGATAGACAAATAAAATGGGATTGCTTATAATGAAAGTAACTTCATAAAAGCAGATTTTTTTATGTATATCCTGGAGATTGGTCCAGAGTTTCTACCAACTGCCGTAAATAGTTGACTACATAGTTTCATGGGGCTGGTTTTGGGCGGCCGCCATGCAGCTGTGCGCGGTCTTTGGGGCAGATATGAGCAGATTTAGGTTCCGCGTTGGCGGAACCTTTTTTATTTCATAGGAAAGAGCATCCTATGAAATTCAGTGGGTTACACAAGCAGGGATTATCTGTAGAGAAAGGAGGGATGAGGCAGGACGCACGCAGGCTGGCTGCTGATGGAGGAAAATGTGAAAGAGAGGATATAAAATTGAAAAAAAGGGAAGGTTTTTTCGAACGTTTTTTTGGGATTTCACAAAGCGGCTCTACTGTGCGCACAGAGGTTTTGGCAGGTATCACCACCTTTATCACGGTGGCGTATATCCTGATCCTGAATCCTCAGATCCTGGCAGATCCATTTGTCATCGGGGGAGACATGGATATGGCCTCTAAAATCTCCAACGGCGTATTTATTGGAACCTGCATCGGCGCTTTTATTGGTACAATTCTGTGTGCGGTATATGCCAAGGTGCCTTTAGCTCAGGCTCCCGGTATGGGGCTGAATGCATTTTTTGCCTATACGGTTGTGCTGGGAATGGGGTATACTTATCATCAGACATTGACAATTGTATTTATTTCAGGCGTACTGTTTATCGTAATCACAGCAGTGGGACTGCGCCAGGCGATTATCCGGGCCATACCGGAGCCGATTAAAATGGCGATCACGCCGGGAATCGGCCTGTTTATCACCATTGTGGGATTAAAGAATGCGGGGCTGGTTGTAAGCAATCCCTCTACGCTTGTAAGCATGGTTGATTTTGCCCAGTGGAGAAATGGCGTGGATACACAGCTGATCTGCGGTGCTCTGGTGGCTTTGATCGGACTGATTGTCATAGGAGTTCTTCACACAAAGAATGTAAAGGGTTCGATTCTCTGGGGAATTGTAGCAGCCACAGTGGTAGGAATCCCTCTGGGAGTGACAAAGCTGTCTGCCTTTGACCTGAATCTGGCTGCAAAATTCAGAGATTTTGGTGAGGTTTCTCTGTTTAAAATGGATGTGGCAGGCCTGTTTGAGGGAAAGAGTGTTACAGATGCCATATTTACTATTATTATGCTGGTACTCAGCTTTTCACTGGTAAATATGTTTGACTCAATGGGAACACTTATGGGAGCAGGACGCCAGTCCGGCCTGATTGACGAGAACGGAGAAGTGATTCATATGCAGGAAGCACTGATGGCGGACGCGATTTCCACAGCAGCAGGAGCATTGGTGGGTACTTCTACCGTAACGACTGTAGTGGAATCCAGCGCAGGCATTGCAGCAGGAGGACGGACTGGAATGACCAGCCTGGTAACAGCAGCTCTTTTCCTTGGAGCCATTATTTTTGCCCCGGTTGTAAGCATTGTGCCGGCAGCGGCAACTGCACCGGCTCTGATCTTTGTGGGCGTTCTGATGCTGAGCAATATCAAGGATGTTGATTTTTCGGATATGACAAACGGACTTCCGGCTTTCTGTACCGTTGTATTTATGCCTTTTACCTATTCAATTGCAAACGGGATTGCAATGGGGCTTATTACATACTGCCTTCTGAAGATCCTTGCAAGAAGACCGAAGGAGGTAGAAGTACTGACAGGACTGATCGCTGTGGTATTTGTGTTCCGCTATGCATTTATGACCCTTGGATAAAAGGGAATTGTAAGGAGGATGGAATCTATGGAACAGAAAACATTTGCACTGAAGGGAAATATCATTTATACAAAGGAGCGAACCCGATTTGAAGTGATGGAACAGGGCTGGCTGGTATGTGAAGAAGGCCGGGTTCGGGATGTGTATTCGGTGCTTCCGGAGGAATTAAAGGGCATACCCGTGGAGGATATGGAGGACCGCCTGATTATCCCCGGACTGACGGATCTCCATATCCATGCTCCTCAGTATACATTCCGCAGCCTTGGAATGGACATGGAGCTGTTGGAGTGGCTGGAAACAAATACATTTCCGGAGGAGTCCAAATATAAGGATGCGGAGTATGCCAAAAAGGCCTATGGAATGTTTGCAGAGCAGTTAAAAAAGAGCGCCACCGTGCGGGCCTGCATCTTCGGGACCATTCACAATGAGGCCACGCTGATTCTGATGGATCTTTTAGAGGAGGCTGGGCTTCACACCATGGTTGGAAAGGTAAATATGGACCGCAACAGCCCGGATTATCTGTGTGAGCCATCGGCTGAGGCTTCCGCTCAGGCTACCAGGGAGTGGCTGAAGGCCGTGGCTGACCGGAAGTATAAGCACACCAGACCGATTCTGACTCCGCGCTTTACTCCCAGCTGTACAGATGAGTTGATGGAGCTTTTAAAGGGGATTCAGACGGAAACCCATCTTCCGGTGCAGTCTCATTTATCAGAAAATCCAGGGGAAATTGCCTGGGTGAAGGAGCTTTGTCCCTGGTCTGAATTTTATGGCGATGCTTATGATAAATTTGGACTGTTCGGAGGAGACTGCCCTACCGTAATGGCTCACTGCGTTTATTCTGGAAAAGAGGAAATGGCTCTTATGAAGGAGAAAGGCGTATTTGTGGCCCACTGTCCGGAATCCAATACCAATCTCTCTTCCGGCGTCGCACCGGTGCGGCGGTATCTGGAGGAGGGCCTTCATGTGGGGCTTGGAAGCGACGTGGCAGGAGGTTCTACAGAAAATCTCTTTACCGCCATGTCTCAGGCTATCCAGGCATCCAAATTAAGATGGAGGCTGCAGGATGATTCCTTAAAGCCTCTTACCGCAGAGGAGGTCTTTTATATGGCCTCCAAGGGCGGCGGAGCGTTCTTTGGAAAGACAGGAAGCTTTGAGCCGGGATATGAATTTGATGCGGTTATCATTGACGACAGCCGCCTGATCCATCCCCAGCCGCTGACGGTGAAGCAGCGTCTGGAGCGCGTGATCTATCTGGGCGACGAACGGGAGGTATACGGAAAATATGCCTGCGGTGAAAAGATTCTGTAATTATTCTGTGAAAATAAAGGTGAAATGGTGAGAGGAAAATGCACTCCCGGAAACCCTGTATGGGGCTTTCGGGAGCATTTTCTGTTATAGAGGAGGAAGACAGGGTGGAATGGAAGGATGGAAAATGCAGGTGCTGCTGGGCCAATCCAAAGAATGAGCGGTATATCCGCTACCATGATGAGGAATGGGGACGCCCGGTTCATGATGACAGAAAGCTGTTTGAAATGCTGGTGTTGGAGTGTTTTCAGGCAGGGCTTTCCTGGGAATGTATTTTAAATAAGAGAGAGGCCTTCAAACAGGCATTTGATGAGTTTGAGCTGGAAACGGTCTGCGGGTATGGGGAGGGGAAGCTTCAGGAACTGAAAGAAAATGCGGGAATTGTGCGTAATTCTCTGAAAATAAGTGCTGCTGTCACCAATGCCCGTATATTTAGAAAGATTCAGGCAGAGTACGGAAGCTTTGACTGTTATCTGTGGCACTGGACAGAGGGAAAGGTGATCCGCGAGACCGGTAAGACAAACTCTGCCCTGTCTGATCGGATTTCGGCAGATCTTAAAAAGCGCGGAATGAAGTTTGTGGGAACTACAGTTGTATATGCCTATCTGCAGGCGGTTGGCGTTGTATGGGGGCATGAAGAAAACTGCTTTCTGTCACTGCATCAGGGAAAGGACATGCAGAAAAAGTAACAGTTTCATAACGGTTTCTTACATTTTTCTGTCTTGTTTACATTTCCTATACGTTTTCTTACTTTTTTTAAAATCTATTGATTCATGGTGAAAAATTAGCTATAATCTGCTCATAAAAAACAGATAAAATAAACAATATGTATAAAAGGAGGTTTCCTATATGAGAAAACGTAATTTAACCGGTTTATTATTTGCAGCAGCATTCGTGATGGCAGGAACCCAGTTCGGCAGTGTAGAAGCTCAGGCAAGACCTCACCATGGAGAGGATTGGGAGGACAGATGGGAAGATCGTTGGGATGATGACGATGATGATGACGATCGCTGGGACGATGACGATGACGACGATGATCGCTGGGATGATGACCGTTGGGACGATGACGATGATGACGATCGTTGGGAAGGCGGACACGGTCATGGAAATGGGAATCATGGAGGTGGTAATAACAGCGAGCACCGTCCGGCAGCAGGCGGAGCAGTAAATGTAGTTTACTTCTGTGAGGAGGATAATACCGTCTGGGCCAATGGCGTTATCTGGGCAGCGGGCCTTGTAGACGGAAAGGGAAATGTAAACTCCAGCGAGCTGACCAATGTGCCGGAAGGCTATAAGTTAAAGGAAGTAGGAGACTTCTACTACGACGGCGGCGCAGAACTCCGTATTCAGATTGTGCCAGAGCATAAGTATGGCGGAATGGTAAACGTAGTGTATGTATGCGAGGAAGAGAACCATGTATGGGCGAACGGAGAGATCTGGGCAGCGGGCCTTGTAGACGGAAAGGGAAATGTAAATTCCAGCGAGCTGACCAATGTGCCGGAAGGCTATAAGTTAAAGGAAGTGGGAGATTTCTACTATGACGGCGGTTCTGAGCTTCGTATTCAGGTTGTGCCAGAGCATAAGTATGGCGGAATGGTAAACGTAGTGTATGTATGCGAGGAAGAGAACCATGTATGGGCGAACGGAGAGATCTGGGCAGCGGGCCTTGTAGATGGAAAGGGAAATGTAAATTCCAGCGAGCTGACGAATGTACCGGAAGGCTATAAGTTAAAGGAAGTAGGAGATTTCTACTATGACGGCGGTTCCGAGCTTCGGGTTCAGGTTGTACCGTGGTATCGTTAATAATCTGCTTTAAGAAATGTGTTGTAATATAAATGAATAACGATATGCCGCAGGAGCCGGATTCATCCGGTATCTGCGGCATTTGCAGATATTGTTATATTATTTTATAAACTCAAATTACCGTATAGGAGAATTGTTTAGAAACCATTTGGGAGTATTTATGTTCCCAGTAGTTTGATAATACATTTGTGGGGATATACCTGTGTACTTTTTAAAGACACGGCTAAAATATAAGGGATCATCAAAGCCAACCAGATGAGCAATTGAAGCAATGGTCATCGAATTTGATAAAAGGAAATCCTTGGCCTTTTCTATCCGCTGATTATTTAAATAGTGCATAGGTGAAACTCCCATACGTTTTCGGAAAGTGTGGGAAAAATAACTTTCGCTTAGTTTACAGTAATCGGCCATAGAAGCTACGGTCCATTTATTTGCATATTTTGAATTTAGTTCAATTAGTAACCGATCAAATGAAAAGTCATTTTCAAAAGGTTTGGACAGTTTATAAAAAGATCGTTGAATAGAGCACAGCAGTATGAAAAAATTGTGTAGAACAATATCATCATACTGTATTTTTTTTAGCTGAAGCTCGGTGATAATGTCCTGAAAAAGTAGTTTTAGATATAAATTTTCGCCGATATAGCAATTTTGAATGTTATATTTTTTTAAAATTTCTTCACTTTGATTGCCTGTAAAATGGATCCAATAAACCTCTGGTTTTTCATTTGCATAATAGGAATAGAATTGTGGTACTCCAGGACGATACAATACAATATTTCCGGCAGAAAGTGTGACCCATTCATTATTAAAATAAAAATGTCCATATCCACGATAGATATAAATAATCTGATAATCAAGTCTTCCATTTTTTCTATTACAGAAGTAATTCTGTGTTTGAAAAATCTGTTTTCCGCAACAATTGACCATGATGGGAACTTCATTGTTAAAAAAACCTATAGTTTTTCGTTCATCCCGTAAATGTCCGCTGATATTAATCATAATAATCTCCATTTCGCTTTCAAGCTAATAAGCTTTTTAGAGTATAGTTTTTTACAGAATACTATTATTCGTGGATATTATTCTTCGGTAATTTTCCTGTGGATTCAAATGATTATCATAGTAAGTATAACATATAAAAGCAGAAAAATCCATGTCAAAAGCAATTATTGAGATTGTGCTTAACAGCCATATAAAATACTATATATGTAGAAGAATTGGTGGAAAATATAGTGGAGGTCAAGGTGTCGTTGAAAAAGCAGATTATTCTATTAATGACAGATACAACCAGAAAGGATATGGTGGGGTGCTACGGAAATAAAAGAATGATAACCCCTAACCTGGATGCTTTAGCGCAGCAGGGAATACGTTATGAAAATGCATATTCCTGCCAGCCAGTGTGCGGACCAGCCAGAAGCGCAATTTTTACCGGAACATTTCCTCATTCAAATGGTATGGTAACAAATGGAGTTCCATTAGGAGCAAACGTTAAGACAGTTGGACAGAGATTAACGGATAATGGGATTAAATGTGGTTATATAGGTAAATGGCATTTGGATGGAGGTGATTATTTTGGACTGGGATGTTGTCCGGAAGGATGGGATGAAGATTATTGGTATGATATGAAATGTTATTTAGATGAACTCAGTGAGGAGGAACGTGTTCGCTCCAGGCAGTCAGAGGAATCCTATAAAACGTATTTTTCAGAAAAGTTTACTTTTGCGCACAGATGTTCAGATCGAGCAATCAGATTTCTTGATCAGTATAAGGATGAAGACTTTTTTTTAACGGTATCTTATGACGAGCCTCATGGACCTTCTTTATGTCCAGAGCCGTATAACACGATGTATCAGGGATTTAAGTTTCCGTCGACTAAAAAATTTACAGACTCTTTGGAAAATAAACCATTAATGCAGCGTTTGTGGGCTGGTGATAATCTTACAGCAGGAGAAGAGCAGATTAATCAGGCGACAGATTCATTAGCGTTATTTTTAGGCTGTAATTCTTTTGTAGATTATGAAATAGGTCGGGTATTGGATGTAATTGAACGGATAATTCCAGATGCTATGGTAATTTATACGTCAGATCATGGAGATATGTTGGGAGAACATAGACTTTTTTCCAAGAACGCGGCAATCTACGATGCAGTAACGAATATTCCTTTAATCATAAAAGGAGGAGAAAAAGGAAAAGTTGTTACTGCGCCTGCGTCTCATATTGATATTGCACCTACAATAATGGATTACTTTGGTTTGAATATTCCTAAATTAATGGAAGGAAAAAGTATGCTTTCACAAATCTATGATACAAATAGTAAGGTGAATTGTGAGGTATATACAGAATTTACCAGATATGAGATTGATCATGATGGATTTGGCGGCCTTCAGATGATGAGAGGAATCATTTCTGAAGAGTACAAATTAGCAATCAATCTTTTTGATAAGGATGAGTTTTATGATTTGAAGAAAGATCCAGATGAAATGGTAAATGAGATAGATAATCCGGAATATTTGGATATAATTAAGGAATATCACAAAAAAATGATCGACCATATGAATGATACCAGGGATTTGTATAGAGGTTATCAGTGGTCGTTAAGACCCTGGAATAAAGACTATATTCCAAAATGGGATAATGAAGGATTTACAAGACAGAGAGAAAATGAGGAATATGAACCTAGGCAATTAGATTATGATACAGGGCTTCCGATGAAGGAAGCGGTTAGAGGTAAGTACCTGTATGGAATGGGGGTTAAAAATGACGAAAGTAAAGAATAACATGGATTTAGAAATCAAAAAAATTCGTTTTATAAGGGAATTAAAACTAAATGCATGGTGCTGGCTATTTATGGCGCTTGCGGTAGGATTCTATATCCTCTTTCAGGGTTATCCAATTATATGCAGTATTCAGTATTCATTACTTGACTGGTCAGGAATGACCTCTAATGCGACTTATATAGGATTACAAAATTACAGGGAATTGATGCATGATGAATTATTTTGGAATGCATTTAAGAATAGCTTTAAGTATATGATAATGATTGTTCCGTTAGAACTTTCAGTATCGTTATTTCTGGCATATTTATTAAATGATGAAAAAATGAAAGGCCGGGGATTATACAGGACAATGTATTTTGTACCAGTTGTTACAACTGCATCTGTAGTTGGAATTATAATGATTTTTATTTTGGGAGTACAGGGTCCGGTAAATCATTTGCTGGTTACACTGCATATTATTAAAAACCCTATAAATTTTCTTGGAAATGCAAAGTATGCATTGCCTACATTAGTGATTATTTCATTATGGAAAGATTGTGGAACCTATATGATTTACTGGCTGGCAGGTTTACAGGGTGTTTCTAAAGATGTATATGAAGCTGCAACAATTGACGGGGCAACCAGGGGGCAGACCTTTTTCCACATTGTATTGCCTCTTATTGCACCAATAGGAGGTATTATAGCTATCTTATGTGCAATTAATTCCCTAAAAGTATTTGATATTGTAAAGACAATGACAGAAGGGGGACCCTATTATGCAACGGATGTAATTGCAACGTATGTATATAGAACTGCTTTTTCCAGTGAAATTGGAATGCCAAGACTTGGTTATGCAAGTGCAGCGGCATTATTCTTTGGCGGTGCGGTAATAGTAATTGGATTAATATTGAGTGCAATTAAAAATCATTTGCAGAGAAATGCTTAATGGAGGTGGATGAATTGAGTAAAGAAAAAAGGATTCACATACTAAAATCAGTGATAAAGCATATTCTATTGCTTTTGATTGGATTTTTTTGGATATATCCATTCTTTTGGATGATTTCCGCATCATTTAAAGGTCAAAATGAATTTTTTCAGAATCGTCTAGGGTTGATTCCACAAATGCCTACCATAGATAATTTTATTCGTATCTGGAATAAGGCTGATTTTGGAACTTATTTTATAAATACCATTATCGTTACAGTATTTTCTGTTATTATTGTATTGGTCATGACTATGATGGCTGGATATGCAATGGGCAGATACAAGTTTATTGGAAGAAATTTATGTATGGGAGTATTCCTTGGAAGTATTGCAATACCTCTTGTGAGTACTATTATTCCTACATATGAAGTGGTAAAAGAAATGCATTTGGTAGGAACCAAATTAGGATTGATTTTGTCTCAGGCTGGAGGCGCTCATGTTATCTTTCTGCTGTTGTTTACCAGCTTTTTTCAGTCCGTACCAAATGAACTGGAGGAAGCTTCCAAGATAGACGGATGCAATTATTTTCAGACATTTTACTATATAATGATGAGATTATGCAAGCCTGTAGCAACAACAGTTGTAATCATGGAAACAATATGGGCTTGGAATGCATTTATGCTCCCATTGGTATTAACATTGAATAATCCATCATCCAGAACCTTGGCAGTAGGGCTGTATGCATTTAAAGGAGAAAATACAGTAGACTGGACAGGAATCGCAGCAGGAGGAGCAATTGCAGTAATACCAGTCATTGTATTATTCATTTTTATGCAGAAGTATTTTGTGGAAGGTATTGCTGGTGCGGTTAAAAGTTGATAAGGTAACCATTCAAATAAGAAAGAGGTAAAAGGATGAAATTAAAAAAATTTGAAGCAATGTTGTTGACAGGTATCATGATGACGTCTGTATTATCAGGATGTGGAGCAATGCCATCTACAGGGAATGGTGAAGCAAATGCTGCACCAGAAAATGAAAATGTCAGTATTTCAACAGAAGAGGAGAAAACTGAGGATGGGCAGATCACACTGCGTGTGGTCGATTGGAGCGATGGATCTGCTGAACAGAGAGAAGAATTTCATAAAAAGTTTGAAGAAACTCATCCTAATATTAAAATTGAATATACCATGCTTACGGTAGATCAATTTAAAAATACAATTGTTACTATGATTAAATCGGGAGAAGGACCAGATTTATTCCCGATACCTGTCGGATTAACCTTAAATACAGCGGTAGATGAAGGCTGGTTTCAACCGATTAATAATTATGTAACAGATGATTTTAGAGATAAGTTTGATCCAGCATCTTTTGCAGAGGGAGTTACTGATATTGGGGAAGATTGGTATACGGTTACCGAGCAGATGCCGATAATTCAGTGCCTGTTCTTTTATAATAAAGATATCCTGGATCAGGCAGGTATTACAGATATTCCAAGAACCTATTCGGAATTTAGAGATGCCTGCAAAAAAGTTACAGAGATGGGGAACGGCAATGTATATGGTTTGATCGATGGCGGAAAGCAGATGAATCGTATGGATGTTATGGCTAGATCTTTAGCTGCCGCAGCTGGAGGCAAGATTGCTGCAACACAAAAAGTATTAACAGATAATGGTGCAGCACCGTACGATAGTGAGGCCATGAGCCAGGCACTGGGGTTGATTAAAGGACTGGTAGATGATGGAAGTATTCATCCAGATACGAATAATATCAGTGCACCAGAGGCGAGGGAGTTATTTGCACAGGGCCAGGCGGCGTTCCTTTGTCAGGGGATGTGGTGCGTGTCTCAATGGGATGTAAATTATCCAGATTTGAACTATGGAGTTATGGCAGTACCTGTTCCAGATGGTGTAAGCAATACGTATGTACAGGCAGGAGAATTATCACCATGGATGGGTATTTATAAGCAGTCTAAACATCCGAAAGAAGCAGCAGAGTATCTGATGGCATTGTATGATGAAGAGTATGGTTATCAGCAGAGTAATGTAGAAAGTGGAAGCTTCGTGTCCTGTATTCCGGAAATTAATGAAAAGTATATGACGAATGAACATATGAAACAGTATTACACAATTGCCGAAGAAACATCTAAAACAGTTCCCACACTTATTAAGAGAAGTGAACTGGCAAATGCATTTTATTCAGAGGTTAAAGATGTGCAGCCCAGTCTTGGCGCTATTGTACAGGGAATTATTTCACAGAGTATTGTAGATTATGACAGCGCATTAAAGACATTGGCAGATGATACAACCACAGAGTGGAAACGTGCATGTGAGGCTGTTGGTTTAGATTACAGTTTGCTTGAATTTTCCAACTGGGATGCAACGAAAGATTATACAGATGCTGATTATGAGGCGTTGAAGTAAATATATAGCTAAAATGGATATAGGAAATGATGCGGTTATATTTATTATGATAAAAATCGCATCATTTTCTGCTTGTAGAAAGGAAGCAGAAATGAAAGCAGATATTAAATGGTTGGATAATCCGGAAATTTATTGTGTAAACAGATTAGATGCGCATAGTGACCATATGTATTTTGAAAGCTATGAGGAAATTGGGAAAAGCAGTAATAAGTGGGAAGTTTTATTGGATGGATTATGGAAATTCCATTACAGTAAAAATGCTGCTTCACGTCCCGCAGATTTTTACAGGGAAGATTATGATCGATCAGATTTTGATACGATTAAAGTTCCAGGGCATATTGAACTTCAGGGATATGATAAAATTCATTATATTAATACAATGTATCCATGGGAGGGACATGAATATTACAGGCCTGCATTTAGTCTTCCGAATGCAGGAAAAGGAGAGGGGGCATTCAGTGATGCTTCCTACAACCCGGTAGGTTCATATGTATGTCAGTTTGATTTACCAAATGAGTTTCATGGAAAAAGGACAATTGTCTGCTTTGAAGGAGTAGAGCAGGCAATGTATGTGTGGCTAAATGGCTATTTTCTCGGATATGCTGAAGATAGTTTTACTCCATCAGAGTTTGATTTAACCCCATACATAAAAAATACAGGAAATATTCTGGCTGTTGAGGTTTATAAACGAAGCACAGCAGCATTTTTGGAAGATCAGGATTTTTTTCGTTTCTTTGGAATTTTTCGGAGCGTAAAGTTAAAGGCAAAGCCATATGCACATGTAGAAGATATTTTTATTCATCCTATATTGCTGGACACCAATGAAAATGGAAAAATAGATATAAAAGTGAAGCTTTCTCTGGCAAGTGTCTGCGATGTTCATGCAACAGCGGTTTTGAAGGATAACGAAAATATATGCTGGAAAAGTGATGTTGCAATGACATATGGGAATAATACTTCAGATAGTTGTTTGGAAGTAAACGGTTTTGTTAGCGGATTGATTCCGCAAAAGGTTATTCCATGGGAAAACCGCAATCCATACCTGTATAATTTTTATCTGGAAGTTAAGGATAAAGATGAAAATATAATTGAGGTAGTACCGTATCGTGTAGGATTTAGGAGATTGGAGATAATCGATAAGGTTATTTGCCTAAATGGCAAACGATTAATATTGACAGGTGTAAACCGGCATGAGTGGGAGCCGCATGTAGGGAGATGTATTACAGAAAAGGAAATGAAGATAGATTTAATGCACTTTGAAAAGAATCATATTAATGCTGTTAGAACCTGCCATTATCCAAATCAAATACCATGGTATTATATGTGTGACGAAGCGGGGATCTATATGATGTCAGAAACCAATTTAGAAAGTCATGGCTCCTGGCAAAAGATGGGAGAGGTGGAACCATCGTATAATGTTCCGGGTTCATTGCCTGAGTGGAAGAATGCTGTAATTGATCGTGCAAAGAACAATTATGAAACATTTAAAAATCATACATCGGTCCTCTTTTGGTCTTTGGGAAATGAATCTTATGCAGGGGATGATATAGCAGAAATGAATAAATATTTTATGCAGCAGGAAGATGGACGATTGGTGCATTATGAAGGTGTATCAGTTAATAGAAAATATGAAGATGAGATATCTCAGATAGAAAGCAGGATGTATGCAACGCCTGATGAAGTTAGGGCATATTTGTCGTCTAATCCTAAGAAGCCATATCTTTTATGTGAATTTATGCATAGCATGGGAAATTCACTGGGGGGAATGAGTTCATATATGAGTATTTTAGATGAGTATATGATGTTTCATGGAGGTTTTATCTGGGATTATATTGATCAGGCAATATATGTAAAAGATGAGGTGACAGGAGAAGAAGTACTTCGTTATGGAGGAGATTTTGACGATAGGCCAACTGATTATAATTTTTCTGGAAATGGAATTGTATTTGCAGATAGGACAGAAAAACCAGCAATGCAGGAGGTAAATTACTATTATGGAAAATATAAATAAAAATCGTTTAAAAGTTGTATATGGAGATTGCACTTTGGGAGTATCTGGTGAGGGATTTTCATACATTTTTTCTTATGTTACGGGTGGAATGGAATCGTTGGTTAAAGAGGGGATGGAGTGGCTGTATCGTTGCCCAAAGCCTACATTTTGGAGAGCACTTACAGATAATGACAGAGGATGTGGCTTTCATCTGAAAAGTGGAAGCTGGTTGGCATCAGATATGTTTATTAGTTGTGTTGATAAGAGGGTAATTGTAGATGGAAAAGATCTGGGGATTCCCTGCGCACCTCAAAATAATTGTTTTTCATCAGCTGAATTTGCGGATAAGATACAGGTGATATTCAGATATGAAACTATTACAAATCCTAAAACGGCAGTAGACATATCATACACTGTTAATGCGGAAGGAAAAATTTTGGTTGAAAATTATTATTATGGAAAACCAGGTTTACCAGAACTTCCGGTGTTTGGTTTTCGGATGATCATGCCTACATTGGCAGAAAAATATCAATATGAAGGGCTTTCAGGAGAAACGTATCCGGATAGGAAAGCTGGAGCAAAAAAAGGAATTTATATAGAAAAACCACACATGACGCCCTATCTTACACCGCAAGATTGCGGAATGCATATGGACACGAAGTGGGTAACCATATATCGAAATACAACATTAGATAATAGTAATAAAACTTTTGGAAGAAAATCATTGCAGATATGCAGCAATCAGGAAAAATTTAATTTTTCCTGCCTGCCATATACAGCATGTGAAATTGAAAATGCTACACATTTAGAAGAACTTCCATGTGCCAGAAGAACTGTACTTTGCATTTATGGAGCAACACGCGGCGTAGGGGGGATCAATAGTTGGGAGGCTGATGTAGAAGACAGGTACCATGTGAGTGCACAGGAGGATATGTGTTTTTCGTTTATAATAAGTTAAAGTACATATGGGGAGACTGTTTCAAAGTTTCTGTGGAGATAAGATGCAAAACCTTAAGAAAAATATCCATGTTGACAAACCACACAATCCGTCGTAGAATTTACAATGACGAAAGACATACTTTCCATGATGCGACATAGATACATGAGAAAGGCTAAGAAGGGGAATAGTAAGCCCGGAGCACGTTGCAGAGAGAGGAACAGAAGGTGGAAGTTCCTTACGAAAGCCCGGACCCAACCGGCCCTGGAGCCCTGTATGATGAATACAGCGCAGATCCGGCGTTAACGGATAAAAGAGAGAGTCAAAAAGACTAATCAGGGTGGTACCGCCGAGCTGTTCGGTCCCTTGCAGAGCGCATAGATGCATGGGACTGGATGGCTTTTTTGTTATATTGAAAAGAAAAGGAGAATCATCATGGCAGACAACAAAAAAATGGTAGAAGCCATCACATCCATGGACGTGGATTTCGCCCAGTGGTATACGGATGTGGTAAAGAAAGCAGAGCTCTGCGATTATGCAAGCGTAAAGGGCTGTATGGTAATCAAGCCTGCGGGCTATGCAATCTGGGAGAATATCCAGAAGGAGCTGGACCGCAGATTTAAGGAAACAGGCGTGCAGAACGTATATATGCCTGTATTTATTCCGGAAAGCCTTCTTCAGAAGGAGAAGGATCATGTAGAAGGCTTTGCGCCTGAGGTTGCATGGGTGACACACGGCGGATTGGAGCCTCTTCAGGAGCGTATGTGTGTAAGACCTACCTCTGAGACGTTATTCTGTGATTTTTACGCAAAGGACATTCATTCCTACCGAGATCTTCCGAGAGTTTACAACCAGTGGTGTTCCGTTGTCCGTTGGGAGAAGACAACCCGTCCGTTCCTGCGCTCCAGAGAGTTCTTATGGCAGGAGGGCCATACGGCTCATGCCACAGCGGAAGAGGCAGAGGAGAGAACCGTACAGATGTTAAATGTGTATGCTGACTTCTGCGAGCAGGTTCTGGCGATCCCTGTTGTAAAGGGACAGAAAACAGACAAGGAGAAGTTTGCAGGCGCAGAGGCTACTTATACCATCGAGTCTCTGATGCATGACGGAAAGGCACTGCAGTCCGGTACCAGCCATAACTTTGGCGACGGTTTTGCAAAGGCCTTCGGCATCCAGTTTGCAGATAAGGACAATACCTTAAAGCACGTTTACCAGACCTCCTGGGGTATGACAACCCGTATGATTGGCGCTATTATCATGGTACACGGCGATGACAACGGCCTGGTTCTTCCTCCGAGAATTGCTCCGGTACAGATCATGGTTGTACCGATCCAGCAGAAGAAGGAAGGCGTTTTAGACAAGGCGTTTGAGCTGAGAGACCGTCTGGTGAAGTCCGGCTATGCTGTAAAGGTAGACGATACGGACAAGAGCCCCGGCTGGAAGTTTGCAGACTGCGAGATGCGCGGTATTCCTCTGCGTGTGGAGATCGGTCCTAAGGATATGGAGCAGAATCAGGCCGTTCTGGTGCGCAGAGATACCCACGAAAAGACGGTTGTCTGCCTGGACGAGCTGGAGGCAAAGGCCGGCGAGCTGCTTGAAACCATTCAGAAGGATATGCTGGAAAAGGCCAGAGCGCACAGAGAAGCTCATACCTATACTGCCACAGAATGGGATGAGTTTGTGGATACCATTAACAATAAGCCAGGTTTTGTAAAGGCTATGTGGTGCGGCTGCCGTGAGTGCGAGGATAAGATTAAGGAAGAGACAGGCGCTACCTCCAGATGTATGCCCTTTGAGCAGGAGAATCTCTCCGACCACTGCGTATGCTGCGGCAAGCCGGCGAAAAAGATGGTTTACTGGGGACGGGCATATTGATGAAAATACAGATTCCCGCTGCTGCACAGGAGATTGTGGAAAAGCTTTGTGAGCATGGCTATGAGGCGTATCTGGTAGGCGGCTGCGTACGGGATATGCTTCTGGGACGGGAGCCGGGAGACTGGGATATTACCACCAGTGCAAAACCGGAGGAGGTCAAGGCTGTATTCCGCAGAACCGTGGATACAGGAATCCAGCATGGTACGGTGACGGTAATGATGGGGAAAGAAGGCTATGAGGTCACCACCTTCCGGATTGACGGCGATTATACTGATGGCCGTCATCCGGACAGCGTAACCTTTACGCCGGATCTCATTGAGGACTTAAAGCGCCGGGATTTTACCATCAATGCCATGGCCTATAACCGGGAGCGCGGCCTTGTGGATGCTTTTGGAGGCCGGAAGGATCTGGAGGATGGTGTGATCCGCTGCGTGGGAGCGGCAGAGGAGCGTTTTACAGAGGACGCTCTGCGCATTTTAAGAGCCATCCGTTTTTCCGCCCAGCTTGGGTTTGAAATTGAGGAGCATACGGAAAATGCCATAAAAAAAATTGCTCCCAATCTGGTCCATGTAAGCCGGGAGCGGGTTCAGGTGGAGCTTACAAAGCTTCTTACAAGCCCCCTTCCCGGACGCATCCGGCAGGTTTACGAGACAGGGATCAGCCCCTGGGTATCAGAGCTCTTTCACCGGATCCCGGAGATTTCCGGCGGCGCCTGTTTTCATATACCGTCTTCTGTTCCGGCAGAAAAATCGCTGCGCTGGGCGGTTTTTATGCGCAAATGCGATCCCAAAGAGGCTGTTTTGGTGCTTAAGGCGCTGAAGCTGGACAATGATACGATTTACAGGGTAAAGACTCTGGTTCAGTGGATCGGTGTTTCTTTATGCGGGGAGCCAACAGAGGACAGTATACAGTCCGATAAAGACGGTGCAGCCATACAGGCCGGTTATTTTAAAAAAGAGCGGTCAGAGCATGACGATAGGATAAAAACCGAACTTCGCCGGGCTATGAGCCGGATGGAGCCGGAGCTGTTTGACGATCTCCTTACGGTAAAGCTGTGTCTGGCTGAGGAGTGTCCGCCTGCGGCGGAGTGTCTGAGAGCGCTTTGCAGTCTCAGAGATGAGATCCGCCGGGACGGTGACTGCATAAGTCTTAAAACGCTGGCAGTTACGGGAAATGATCTTATAAAGGCGGGGATGAAGCCCGGAAAAGAGGTTGGAGCCCGGCTGCAGCAGTTTCTGGAACTGGTTCTGGAGGATCCGGTGAGGAATACGAAGGAATATCTGCTGTCTCTGCTGCCCTCTGTGAGTGATGCATAAATAGGGATTTGCATTAAGAATAAAACATTGCATAATGTATAAAAGTCGGCTATAATAGGCTTTATTAAGGTATTAGGAGGATTTCGAAATGAACGTAATTGACACAAAGAATGCACCAGGTGCAATCGGACCTTATTCTCAGGCATTTGAGGTAAATGGGGTAATCTACACTTCCGGACAGATTCCTGTAAATCCGGCAGACGGTACAGTAGCAGATGGCATTGCCGCTCAGGCAGAGCAGAGCTGTAAGAACGTAGGTGCTATCCTGGAAGCAGCAGGCAGCGGCTTCGACAAGGTATTCAAGACCACCTGCTTTTTAGCAGATATGGGCGACTTTGCAGCATTTAATGAAGTATATGCAAAGTATTTTACCTCCAAGCCGGCAAGAAGCTGCGTAGCAGTAAAGACTCTTCCAAAGGGAGTTTTATGTGAGATCGAGGCAATCGCTGTAAAGTAATCTGCTTGCAGGTGATAAGAAGGGAAGGGAGCCGCAGAGCTCCTTTTTCTTTGCCTGAAGGCGGACCGGACTTTGGCCTCGGATTGATCGGACAGATGGCAGGAGCGGCACGAAAAACGGTATGATCTGGGAGAGCAGGAGAATTTGAGCGAATGGATGACAAAGGAAGAATTATTTATCAGACGGTGTATGAGTCCCCTGTGGGTGCTTTAACTCTTACAACTTCAGAGAATGCTTTGACGGCGCTTTCTTTTCCCCAAGAGCGGTATCCCGAAGATGTGGAGCGGCTGACGAAAGAGTGTGAGGTACGTATTCCTGATGCGGACAAAATCCCACGGATTCTGAGAGAAACAAGGGAATGGCTGGATATATATTTTTCGGGAAAGATACCGGATTTTACCCCGGCTCTGGCACCGCAGGGAAGTGATTTCAGAAAGATGGTCTGGGAGGAGCTGTTAAAAATTCCCTATGGCTGTACAATAACTTATGGCCAGATTGCAAAGCAGGTGGCAGACCGAAAAGGCATTTCACGGATGTCTGCCCAGGCAGTGGGAGGAGCGGTAGGACATAATCCCATAGGCATCATCATTCCCTGTCACCGGGTTGTAGGAACGGGAGGAAATCTGACCGGATTTGGAGGCGGGATTCGGACAAAGGAAGCACTGCTTAAACTGGAGGGCATGGATATGGGCCGGTTTTATATTCCGAAGAAGGGAACAGCACTGTAAAAAGGAGCCAGAAACAGATGAGAAAAAAACAGGTGGTTCTGATGAATTTCAGCGGGATCTACGAAACAGAGAGCTTTTATGAAACGGTTCCGCAGGAAAACAGAATATGGCTGGACTGCAGAACAATTCCCGGCACCAACTGCTACTGTGACGAAGAGGGGGAAAGGGAGCTGAAGGAAAGGATGGAGCTTCTTGGAGCGGAGGGGATCCATTTTCTGGATTCCGGCAATTATCATTATGTCACAAAGCTGTGGCTGGATCAGGTGAAGGAACCCTTTGATCTTCTGGTACTGGATCATCACACAGATCTGCAGCAGCCCATGTTTGGAGATATTCTCTCCTGCGGGGGATGGATTCGGGCCTCTTTGGAGGAGAATCCTTATCTGAACCGGGTTTTTCTGGCAGGCCCACCCTGTGAGGCAGTGAAAGAAGCGGAAAATGAGCTTCCGGAAGAACTGTGGAAAAAGGTGGTATGGATTCCGGAGGAGATGCTCAGAAAGAAGGATGGAGCAGAAGCTTTAAAATATGACAGAAGCTTTGGGAATTCAAGATGCGCCGGAGATATCCGGCGATTGGAGGATCCTGAGGTTCCTGTGTATCTCTCCATTGATAAGGATGTCCTTTCGCCCGATTTTGCCCGCACCAACTGGGATCAGGGACAGGCAGGCATAGCGGAAACGGCGGATTTTATCAGGAGCTTTCTTAAAGGACGCGCACTGATCGGAGCAGATATATGCGGTGAAAACCCGGAAGGCGCAGAGGGGCCGGAGGCAGAGGAAGAGCGGCGGATCAATGATACTGCTAATGGGCTGCTTTTAGAGACAGTTCTTGGCTGTTTTGATGAATAAATGATGGCTACTGCGATAAGATAAACAAAGGGAAAAAATCATGGTGAATAGAAAAAGACGGCTGTTTTTCCTGACTGCTGCCGCTGTATTTTGTTTGACGGCGGCAGCCTGCGGTGCTGCTTCCGATGGCTTTGACGATCGGATGGTAAAGCCTCCGACAACGCTACTTTTAAAGAATAATCTTCCGGATGAAAGTATTACAACAAAAGCAGTGGAATGGTTTTCAGAGCAGGTAGAGGAGCGGACGGAGGGACGGGTAAAAATAGAAGTATTGAATAATGCGGATATGGGGGACGGGCGCGCCTGTTTAGAGCAGCTTCAGTACGGAGGAGCAGATATCGTAAAGGCAGATGTTCCGGCGCTGGGAAATTTTGTTGAGGAATTTAATGTACTGGGGATGCCGTATATTTATGAGGATCCGGAACATTTCTGGGCGGTTCATAATGACCCGATCGGTGAAGAACTGCTTAAAGGAGCGCAGATGGCAGAGCTTGGGATGTACGGACTGTCCTACTATGACGGAGGAAGCCGCTGCTTTTACAGTTCCAGGGGGGAAATACACAGTCCTGGGGATCTTGAGGGATTTGCCGTACGGGTTCAGCAGTCGGAAACAGCGCTTTCTATGGCAAGAGCACTGGGGGCAAGGCTGGTAACTGCGGATTATTCCGATCTGTATCGGACGCTGCAGTCAAAGGAGGCAGATGCGGCGGAAAATTCCATTGTAAATTATTATAATCAGGCATTTTATGAGGTGGCGCCTTATTTTACAGAGGATAATCACACACGGTCTGCAGATGTGCTGGTGATGAGCCTGGAAAGCCGGAAAAAGCTGTCCGAAGGAGATCTGCTGATTCTGGATGAGACGGCGGAGGAATCCTGCGAATATCAGAGGAAGCTGTGGGCTGAGGAAGAGGCGGCTGTGAGAGAAGCGCTTTTACAGAAAAATGCTGTGATCACTCAGCTGACAGACAGTGAATATAAAGCATTCCGCCAGGTTTGTGAGCAGATATGGTACAGCTACCGGGATGGCAGGTATATTGACCTGATTGACCGGATCGTGGCAGTTGGATATCTGCAGAAGCTGCCCGAACAGGGAGGAGAAATTTATGAATCTGGATTTGAATAAGCTGACCTGCGGTGTGTCTCTGACGGATACAGAGCAGGCGGTGCTGGAATATCTGCTGCTTCATCTTGATGAGGCTTTGAAGCTGGGGGTCCGGGGAATTGCAAAGGCTAATTTTACCTCTACCTCTACGGTGATGCGCCTTTCCAGAAAGCTGGGATACAACGGTTTTATTGAGATGTATTATAAGCTTTTGGGGGCTGTGGGTGAAGGAAACCAGAGCTATGAGCTGAACGAGGGCTTTATCAGCCATTTTGCAGGAGAGGGAGCTGTTTCCATGGAAAATTACCGCAGCCTCCGTCTGGCCGCAGAAAAGATCCACCAGACAGATCAGGTGGTTTTTATCTATGGCATGGGATTTTCTTCCATGATGGCGGAATATCTGGCTAAAAAGCTGCTGGTATTGGGAATCAAGTGCATTTTTTCCGATGGGGCTGATTCCATTGGAGTCTTTGAGAATAATCTGGAGGATATCGGCGTTTTTATCGTTTTTTCCAGATCCGGCCGTTCTCCCTATGTGCTCAACCGTGTGAAAATGGCAGAGGAGAACGCAGTGTTTACCGTGGGCTTTACCAATGACGGGGCAAGCCCCTTAAAGGAGCACTGTGGCTGTATTATAGAGGTGCCGGATGACAATCCTTTAGATGACAGAAACATGAAGCCGACCCTGTTTTTCTCTAAGACAATGACCATGATCGAGCTTTTGGTTTATGAATATTACCAGGTTTCTCTGGGATAAGAAAACGTGTTACACATCCGGGTAACACGTTTTCTTTTGCCTGAAATCTATGTACTTTTGCCCGTTGTCTGCGTATAATCCAATCATCAACCACGCGGGGTTAAAGTTAGAAAAACGGAGAGGTATGAAATGAAAGAAAAAGTTATGAGCACAATGCAGGCATTTTCCAAAGCTATGTTCATGCCGGTGCTGATCCTTCCGATCGCCGGTCTTCTCATTGCAGTGGGAAATGTATTTACAAACGCAAGACTGATCGAGATCCTTCCATTCCTGGATAATCCGGTAACAAAGGGCTTCGGAACCATTTTATCCGGTGCTCTGGTCGCTATTTTAAATAACCTGGGACTGATCTTCTGTGCAGGAATCGCAGTTGGACTGGCAAAGAAGAAAAAGGCGGAAGCCGGATTTACTGCCATGCTGGCATTTCTGGTATTTATCAATGCCATGAACAAATTTATGGATCTTCGCGGTATTTTAGCTGATCCGGCAGCCTTAAGAGGAACCGGACAGGCGATGGTTCTGGGAATCCAGATTCTGGATATGGGCGTATTCCTGGGAATGATCCTGGGCTGCGTGACCGCGTATGTGCACAACCGTTTTATTGATACAGAATTTAACAATGCGTTCCAGATTTACGGCGGAACACGTTTCGTATTTATCGTTCTGATTCCTGTCGTTATCCTGTTAGCTGTTGTACTGACCTATGTATGGCCGGTTGTTCAGTCCGGTATTGATTCTCTGGGATATTTCATCAATCAGGCCGGAAACTTCGGAATCTTCCTTTACGGAGCATTAGAGCGTCTGCTGATCCCTACAGGCCTTCATCATCTGGTATATACTCCGTTCCTGTACACCAATCTTGGCGGTACTGCTGAGGTAGCAGGCGAGGTATTTGAGGGCTGCCGCAACATTTACTACGCAGAAATGGCAGATCCAAGCGTAGCTGTGTTATCCTCTTCTGTTGTATGGGACGCAAGAGGACTTTCCAAGATGTTCGGTCTGGTAGGTGCATGTCTGGCTATGTACCACACTGCAAGACCGGAGAACCGTACAAAGATCAAGGCAATCCTGATCCCGGCGGCATTTACCTCCTTTATTGCAGGCGTAACAGAGCCCATCGAGTTTTCCTTCCTGTTTACAGCGCCTATCCTGTTTGTAGCGCACGCTGCATTAAGCGGTCTGGGTATGGTTGTATTTAACCTGCTGAACTGCCGTGCCATCGGACCGAATGGTTTTATTGACTTTATCCTTTACAACCTGCCTCTGGGCATTGAAAAGACAGCATGGCCGACTTACCTGCTGATCGGTGTAGGCGAATTTGTAGTTTACTACCTGCTGTTCCGTTTTATGATCACCAAGTTCAACTTAAAGACTCTGGGACGTGAGTCTGCAGGTATGGAAATGAAGCTTCATACCAAGGCTGAGTACAAGGAGAAGCAGGAAGGCAAAAAGAACGCAAAGGGCGAAGAAATCAACGCAGCTCTGATCGTGGAAGCACTGGGCGGAGCAGAGAATATTGTAAAAGTAGACAACTGCTTTACCCGTCTGCGTCTGATTGTAAAGGACAATACTCTGGTACAGGATGATGTTTTAAAGCAGAAGACGGGAGCTGCCGGAGTGATGAAAAAGGGAGAAAACGTACAGGTAATTTACGGTCTCCATATTAACCAGGTGAGACAGGCAGTCGATAAGGAACTGGGCCTGGATCAGTAAAAGCTAAGAAAGGGAGTATGCAGATATGACAAAGAAAGCATTTGATGTAGTAATCGCAGGCGGCGGCAGTACTTATACACCGGGAATTGTGAAAATGATGCTGGAGCATCAGGAGGATTTTCCATTAAATTCCGTTACCCTTTACGACAATGACGGGGAGCGTCAGGCTGTCATCGGGGAAGCGCTGGAGATCCTGATGAAGGAGGAAGCACCCCACATTCATTTCTCCTACACCACAGATCCTGCGGAGGCATTTACAGGAAAGGATTTCTGTATGGCACATATCCGTGTGGGAAAATACGCCATGCGCCAGTTAGATGAGAGAATCCCCTTAAAGTATGGTGTGGTTGGTCAGGAAACCTGCGGACCGGGCGGTATTGCCTACGGTATGAGAAGCATCACCGGTATGCTGGAGATCATTGACTATATGGTAAAATATTCTCCTGAGTGCTGGATGTTAAACTACTCCAATCCGGCCGCTATCGTGGCAGAGGCCTGCCGGGTACTGCGCCCCGATGCAAGAGTTATCAATATCTGCGATATGCCCGTAGGAACCAGAAGAAGAATGGCCTACATCGTGGGAAAAGAGTATGATGATCTGGATGTGCGCTATTTCGGCCTGAACCATTTCGGCTGGTGGACCAGCGTAAAGGATAAGACTACAGGCGAGGATTATATGCCAAAGCTCTTAGAGTATGTGTCTGAAAATGGTTACCTTACTCAGAAGGCCATTGAGACTCAGCACATGGATGAGAGCTGGCAGGCAACCCACAGAAAGGCAAAGGACCTTCTGGCACTGGATCCCCAGTTTTTACCAAACACTTATCTGAAATATTATCTCTACCCCGACTATGTGGTAGAGCATTCCGACCCCAATCACACCCGCGCCGACGAGGTAATCGAAGGCCGTGAGAAAGAGGTATTCGGCGCAGCCAGAGAGATCATCCGCAAGGGTACAGCCACCGGAGGTGAGTTTACCGTGGACAACCATGCTTCCTTCATCGTGTCTCTGGCAAAGGCTATCGCCTATAATACCCATGAGATCATGCTGTGTATCGTGGAGAATAAGGGCGCGATCAGCAACTTTGACTCCGACGCCATGGTAGAGGTTCCCTGTGTAGTGGGAAGCAACGGCCCTGAGGCTATGTGCCAGGGCGAGATCCCCACCTTTGAGCGTGGAATGATGCAGGAGCAGCTGGCAGTTGAGAAACTGGTGGTAGAGGCTTATGTAGAGAAGAGCTACTTAAAGCTCTGGCAGGCTCTTACTCTGTCCAAGACCGTGCCAAGCGCCGGTGTGGCAAAGCAGATCCTGGATGAGCTCATTGAGGCAAATAAGGAGTATTGGCCGGAGCTTAAGTAATATTTTAAAATGAAAAACAGCTCAGGGTGTGCTGCCTGAAAATGGCGGCGGCCCTTGTGCTGTTTTTTTGATTTTCCATATTCTATTCCCTGCAGAAGATCCGGTCGGAAGCCCTGTCAATGAGACTGCCCATCAGAGCCGTATAGAAGGCAGCGCCTGCATTGGTTGCAATGCGAAGGATCACAGCTCCGGCCGCACCGAAGAGTCCGGAGGCAATGGAGAGGGCGCCGAAGGTATTAAATACCGTCTGCCAGGGGTATCCGGCAGAGTATCCCACTCCGATGCCGCCTAAAAGTCCGATCATGGGATGGAGTTCTTTGGGCAGAACGGCATAGATTACAAGAAAGATCATGCATCCCAGGATGTTGTAGATCCAGCGTGTATGAGCCCGTTTTACCAGATCCTTCTGGAAGGGAAGGCACACGGACATACAGGCAATTCCGGCCCACATGGCCCGTGGGATACCGAGAAGGGATGCGATTAAAAGTACCGTAGATACACATAAGGTCAGCTTGATATACCACCGGTTTCTCAGGGAGCGAGGATCAAATTCGTGGAACAGATCCTTAAATTCTCTCTTGTGAAGCCGGTGTTTCTGATTTTTGTAAAATACTGCCATACATAAAAGCATACCCACAAAAAGCCCAGCCGTACGCATCATCCAGGAATGGCCGCTTACATCATAGCCCTGAAGAATCAGATAGGACAGCACAAAGGTAGAATGGTTGGACATGATTACATTGTGGCAGCCTAAAAGCATTAAAAGCAGGATGCAGATCAGATTGATAAAAAAGGCGGCAAAGGGAGATACCATATTGGACAGTCTGGGGCCGGTCATGAGAATGCCAAAGATGCCGGCAATACATAAAAGCCCGTGAGAGGTATGGATTCCAAAATCGGCCTGGCGCAGCACTAAAAGAGCCAGCAAAACAGCGACTCCGGCGATACTGTTTTCATTTCCAAATACCATACTGAATAGCGTGACGGCTGCAAAGCAGAAAGCGACAACCAGATAGACCTTGAAGTTGTAGATGAGAATGTGGCGCATCCGTTCCTTTTTGTCCTGAGTGATGCGGATCAGGGCTTTGGAACCGGCGGAATTCAGCTGTAATTCTTGGTAAAATGTCATTTGTAAAAAACCTCCTTTTAGCCCGAACGTGGGCAGTAAAGAGAATTATAACTGTTTTCGGGAATGGAAACAAGAGGAAAATTGACTTTGAGTTTCCGCACGTTACACCGCACTCTGGCGTCTGGTGTTCAGGACTCCGGTTTCCGGCCATAAGAAAATAGCGGTTTTTGTCTGTATTCGTCTGTATTTATCCCTGTTGTAAATTACGGTTTTCCAAGGAATAGAGCAGATTTTGTTTATTGTCTGTTTCCGTCTTGTGTTTTTAAAGTGGGTTAAAACTAGGGTTAAAATTATTACGATTATCCCCCGGTGCCTATCTTGTCATTTTCTCGGAGTTCGTTCGGAGTTCGATGTTAAAAATTGGCTTATTTGGAGCATCAAAAAAGACTTGTTTCAGCCGCTTGCAGCCTTAAACAAGTCTTTTTGATTTTATTCAGCTATAGGCTATTTGTTCACCATTATAAAAGAACTTGGCGTTATACCGCTATATCTTCCATCAAGTCTATTTAGAATAGTTATTGCGTCACAATAAGCTTTTACATACGGGTATGTAGGGCACTCACTTATCTTTTTATATTTCCCGGTCTGCCACTCATTTATAAAATCCTCTTTATCCGCCTGCATATACTCAATAATAAAATTTATAATATGATCCACTGCGCCGCCTCCTATGAAATTTTTATTTTTCCTTCCAAGTTATCAAAAGATTCTTTTTTCTTGCTTTCTGTTGCTTCTGCGTAAATGTTCATTGTAGTGCTTATATCACTATGCCCCATAATATCCTGAATCACTTTTATATTTGTTTCATTTTCGCAAAATCTGGTACAAAATGTATGCCTAAGGTTATGTGCTGAAAAATGCCTTATTTCCAGTGGTTCCCGGTGCTCCTTTGCTGCTTTTTCGTTTTCCTCTTTGTTGTAAGCTGTTCTGATGCGTTCCAGTGTGATATTTATTGTCCTTGGGTTATGAATATAGCCGTTGCCATTTGTGAAAACAAATCCACTGTATCCATCAATTTCCGCCGTGCTGAACCCTTTTAACATTTGCCGCTGCTTTTCCTGAAATAACGCTTTTCTGACTTCGTTCAGCATAGGGATTGTGCGGCATCCGGCGGCAGTTTTTGGCGTGGTTATGTACATTTCACTTTTTCCGTCATGTTGCTTGTATATCGTGTTGTGGTTTATGCTGATTGTACGGCTTTTAAAGTCGCAGTCTTGCCAACGTATGCCTATAACTTCGCCTATCCGGCAACCGGTTCCTAGAAAGAAAGTAAAAAGCGGCAGCCAATGGCGAAATGTGTCCGATTTGGAGATAAAATTTATAAATGCCTCCTGTTCCTCTATTGTGAGTGCGTGGCGTTTTTCCTGCTGATATCCATGTGTTTTTTTTATCTCGGACAAAATGCCCTCCGTAGGATTCGTTCTGATATATCCATCACGAACGGCAAGCGTAAAAGTAGGGTGGAGTATATTGTCTATTATCTGCACTGTGCCAACTTTTAGACACTGATCCATAATCAAAGAATTATAAAATCTCTTGATGGCTGAATATTTGATATTTGCAATTTTTTTCTGTCCCAATCCTTCAGAAACATATTTTTGAAACAGATATAAATAATTTGCTCTGGTGGATTGTTTAAGCTCGCGCTTGCCGGACATATACAACTCAAATATATTATTCAAGGTCATTTGTGCGGCTTTCCTGCTGTCTATTCCGTCTTGGGTGTCCTTTTGTATCTGTGCTTCTTTCTCGCGCAAGCACAGGCCATCACGCTTGCCAATAGGTGCCTTGTCTGTGGGGACAAGCCGCCAACTATAGACGGCTTGCCGCTTCCCCTGCTTGTCTGTATACCGGAATCTATAGCGGCCGTCCGGCATCTGGTTTTCATTGTCCTTTAGGTTCCGGCCCTTACTGTCTTTTCTTTTCTCTGCCATAATAACGCCCCTTTCTCTGCTTTTTACAGTTCGTAGGTTATCGCCTCTATTTCCTCCTGACAGCCATCAATCATTTTTAGAATAACTTCGGCAGCGGCGGCACAAGGTCTTGACAAATCCTTGTCTTTCCGCTCTGACAAGTGTAAAATACCATTTTCTAACACTTCTAAGCACTGCATAATTGTTACAAGTTCTTCTGATACCGCTTCAAGTCTCCCTTTGATTTCTTCAATGGCTGCCTTTTTCTGCTCCATTTTTGTTTTCCTCCTTCTTGTGTCCGGCAGATAAAAGGGTTATAATATATCTGCCGGGGTTTTCGTTTGTTGGCTACTTCGGTTTGTTATGCCGGTGTATGGGGTGCCACCCTGCACCGGTTTTTTTAAAACTTTTATATGTATTTGCATATATATATTACTATTTTAATATTTTTATGTCAATATAAATATTTGCATATTAAGATATTTTTAATTGACCTAATACAAAAATATGCATATAATACACTTGAAAGGTGGTGATTTTATGATGAAATATTATAAACTAATGGTTTTACTAGATAAAAAGGGGATGAAAAAAACAGACTTACTTTCTGTGATATCATCTACAACACTGGCAAAGCTCGGAAAAGGTGACAGCGTAACAACTGACGTACTGTGTAAAATCTGTGGCTTTCTCAACTGCCAGCCCGGGGATATTATGGAATATATACCGGAAAATGCCGCACAAGCTCCGGCAGCATCCCACACCCTGCCCCCTATTTCTGCCCCAAATCCGCAGCCGGAAAGCTCTAAGCCAAAATCAAAAGCAGTAAAACATTACAAGTTGCTTACAGAAGAAGCAGTCAAAGAAATTGACTTGGATAAGCTGCTTTCGGATGTTCTTTATCAATTAAACATTGCTGACGATTACGGCATGGGGGCGCTTGAATCCCTCTTAAAAAAAGCAAGACAACGGGAAGCGGATCATACTTGATCTACTATCAGCCGGAAAGAAATATCTTTACAAAAAGGCTATGTCTGTGCATGGCCTTTTTTACCTTTCTAACACGCTTACAGCCTCAAGGAACGTTTAGAACTCTCTCCACATAGAAATATCAATACATCAAAAGAAACGGCAGCGGATCGGATGACCTGTTGCCGTTTCTTTTGATTCGCTCTTACCTCGTTTGTAAGTTTTTCCTTTGGTTCGGCCTTGCTTCGTTCAAAACTTTTTGACATTTCCCCCACGTCCTGATGTATAATATTTTTAGGTTGGGGGCTATCGATGAATGGGAGCAGTAAGCCGTTTACGAATGGAGGCGTCTTTTCCTATCTCTCTTTTGACTTCGCTATAGTCGCACGTTCCGTTTTTTTCTTGTAATCATAGAAATATTGGCCTATTGCCTTTAAAGGCCTGTTTTGCCCTTGTGTGGGCGTTTTATAAGTAACTGTGTTTATAATTCCTCTGGCTTTCCAAAATATCGTACATATACACTTTCTTTTATTCCCTCCGGGTGTTTATTCATAAATGCTATGGCCTCGGCCTTGGTTATAATTTTAGGTGGATCATGCCTCCCTGTTAAATCGTGCTCGGTATCTAAAATAAACGCCTTTCCCCTTGGATAGTATAGTTTTACCGTCTTTGATTTGAAATCCATAAAAACATCTGGGTTACATATAGCGGCTTCGCATAACAAATTCCGCTTTTCCAGTATGTACCGTTTACCGCCTATAATTAAATTTGGCATTGCTCCCTCCTTTACCCCATGCCCTGATAATCATTTTTCAAATCCTCCCCCATTTCCTCGTTGTATAGCTTTATCATTGCATCAAGCAGCTTATGAAATGCCGCAGTGTGTCCGCTGTTGGTGAGTATATGGGCCAGTTCATGGAGATAGACCATCTTCCAGTAGTTCCGATCCTGTTTTGTTATGATAGTCTCACATATTGCAATACGCCGCATTTCCACGTTTGCCTGTCCATCACAATCGCAGCGTTCCGCCTCACTTTGGGAAAAGGTGCATGTTGTGATCTGTCTTGCAATGTTCTCTATATAGGGGATTGCCTGGAATATTTCAGCTACTTCATTTTTCATGAATATCAATTCATATTCTTTTCTGTTGTCTGCCAAATATGCAGGAATCGGCTTTACTACCTTACCGGCTTCCAGCATTGGCCCAGGCTCTAGCGCTTTCTCTGGCTTCTGCATAGTTCCGGGGAGATTTATTTACTCCGTCCTTTCTCGTATTTGGGTGTCCGCCGTTGCTGCCCTGTCGGTCAATCATTCTTTTTCTGGCAGCAGCTGCAAAACTTCCGGATAATTCCTCGGCTGTGTCTTTCCTTGATCGGCTCTCCTTCGGATATGCTCGGCGGTTTGCTCTGTCCTTTCCCATGTCTGGGTGTCCGCCGTTCTCGGTGTCGCCGTTGCTGCCCTGTCGGTCAATCATTCTTTTTCTGGCAGCAGCTGCAAGATCTCCGTCTAGCTCTCCGGTTCCTCCCCCTGCCTTTATATTGTTGATTAAGTTCTTGCATGCGTTTGTCTGGTTTTCTGCCATTTTACCGCCTCCTAATTCCTTCACGAGTGTATCTGTAAGGCTTCCGCCTGTTCCATGTTTGTCTGAGTCCATAGGACAGTCCAGATATTTTCTGCCGGACGCTGTAAGGCTTCCGCCTGTTCCGTATTTATCTGAAATCTGTTTTTGCTGATCTTCTACAGCTTCCCCCATAGCTTCGCCGTCTATAAGCCGCTGCCTCGCCTCTTTTGCTGTTGGTTCATTCTTCCAATCACTCCGTACCTTTATACTGTCAAACCTCATGTTACCAATGGCAGTACCTTTCTTTGTTACAATTTCTTTCATTCCTCAAATTCTTCCTTTCTCATGCTCTGTAATATTTTAAACTGCTCCGGCAAAAATTCATCCATTCCGGGAATATGCTCAAAGGTTGCCAAGCAATTTAAAGCTATTCGATGGTGAATATCTGCAAGCAGAGGCAACATTTTGCTTGAAATTTTGCTTATACGGCTTCCAATGTCCGCCCCTTCTGCCCGATATCCATAAATAATTTCTTGATCTGCTAAAGATACGCACACCTCATTTTTTAGCTGTTTAAAGGCTTCCAGCTTTTGCGGATAGGTTGCGACCTCTGCTTTTAATTTTCCCAGACGTTCCATATCAGCAAAAGTTTCCCCTGTTACCTCAGCTTTTAACTGTTGCCGGGTAAGTTCTACAATCGCTGCTTTATTTACGTTATTCTCCCTTTCGGCTTCCTCCATGCGTTCATCAATCCGGCTTTCCTCTTGTTGGTACTTCTCAACCACCGAATTAAAAAAATCTTTTGACTGATTTTCTAGTTTTAGGCGTTCCCCTCTCAACGCCTCCCTTTCCTTTTGAAGTTTCTTCAACTCAGAAACATTAAAAAAAAGCTCCTCAAAATTTTTGTCCATTTTCTACCCCTTCTTGCTTATTTGCGGTCAATGCGATTGACCATATTATTTTTATCTATACTATACTAACTCTAATCTATACTATACTGTGCTTCCATATCGGATACACTTTGCATACTGTCTGTATACGGTTCGTATACACCGTTATTTGTACATAAAGTTTTGAGTTCATTTTGGTATATTGTTTTTTTGTATCGGTCACTTTGTATATAATTGTTTTGTTTCCAATGGCGAATTACAACTACACCACTGTCAAAAGGTATTACAAAACCTTTTGACATAAGTATTTTTAAATCATCTTTGCCGCAGCTTGCAAGCCTTGTGATCGTCTTGGGAGATGATACGAAGCCGTCATCGTCTGCCCTCATTCCCAGATGAAAATAGAGATTTTGAGAAGATGCAGGCATATCTAGGAATACATCCGTGTTCACTACGTCTAAACTAAACATGCGTCTATTAGCCATATTTCACCCCTTATTCGCTGATCGTGTCGATATACTGTTGCACCTTTCGCACATTCCAGAAAATTCTGCGTCCTGAGCAAACTTTAGCGTTTGCTGCCGTGCCAATCTCTAATGCTACTTGGCGCCCTGATGAAAGCATTTCTTGAAGCCCGACCGTATCAACAAGTATCTTTCTGTTTTCCGTTCCTTTTGTTTTAGTTGCGTTCATTTTTTGCCCCTTTCGTCTGTTTTTACTTACAAGTACTTGTTGGTGTATGTTATAGCACAAAACTTTTTTTGTGTCATCTTTACAAATGTAAAGTGCTTTTGTCTAAACTTTACTAAGTATTTCCACTAATTCTGCCCGTTTTTCGCTTTTTGTAATTTACATTTGTGGAATTTCGGATTGATTTTTTGCGTGTTTTAAAGCTATTTTTGTGCAATATAGAGAAAATATGCATAGAAAAACAAAAAAGGAACACTTGCAGCAGTTAAGTCACTGTTAAATATGCCTTTTTCTTTGAAATGGGTTAAAATCGGGTTAAAACATGGGAATTGTAAGAAATTAAGATTTAAGAAATGCCGTATTTATGCGGTATTTCGGCCATTAAGGATTAAAACGCTCCGGTTTCCGGCCATAAGAAAACCTAGGAGTCTGAAATTTTTCTAAAAATAAAAGCCATATAAAAAACTCGCTGCGCTCAGACAGGTTTGATATGGCTTTTAACGAAAAATTTAATCCTCTAAGGTTTTCTAATGGCCTTCAAAGTCATCCGGAACACCAGATGCCAGAGCGCACTGTAACGTGCGGAAACTCAAAGAAAATTGACAGGCCGCGGTGTGATTATTATAATGGGGACAGAAAAGAAAATTTTGAAATGACAGGAGGATATGCCTATGAAATGGGGGATTTTGGCAACTGGGAATATTGCGGGAAAGTTTGCGGAAACGGTAGGGAAAATGGAACCGGAAGAGCAGATCGCGGCTGTAGGTTCCAGAAGTCCGGAGCGTGGGAAGGAATTTGCTGAAAGATACGGCATCCCTGCATACTATGCTTCCTATGAGGAGCTTCTGGCAGACAGTCAGGTGGAGGCAGTTTATGTGGCTACGCCCAACAGGCTGCATTTTGAGGACTGTAAGAGATGCCTTGAGGCAGGAAAGCATGTGTTGTGTGAAAAACCGCTTACTACCAGGGCGGAGGACTCAGAGGAGCTGTACCGTCTGGCAGAGGAGAAGGGGTTATTTCTCATGGAGGCGCTCTGGATCCGCTTCCTGCCGTTATATGAGAAGCTGAAGACACTTTTGGCGGAAGGAGCCATAGGCGAGATCCAGTCTGTGGAGTGCCAGTACGGCTTTGAGGCTTCGGGAATCCGCAGAACCAGAAAGCTTATGCCGGAGCTGGGCGGAGGAGCGCTGATGGATATAGGGATTTATAATCTGGGTTTTATTCAGATGGTCCTTGGGATGGATCCGGAGCGGTTTGAGACAGAGATGGAAATGAATGAATTTGGGACGGATGATTACAGCAGCTTAACCCTTCATTATCCGGGAAATATCACGGTCCATTCTGTCCAGGCGACAGACCGGGTGATGGAGCGGACTGCGGTGATCAGAGGAACAAAGGGGAGCATTTTCCTGCCCGATTTTCAGCATGCTGTGAGCATGACGGTGCGTCCTTTGGATGGCGAAGCCTGTGAAATGGAATTTCCGGTGGAGATCAATGGGTTTGAATATGAAATCCGGGAAACCTCCCGTCTCGCTGCTGCAGGAGAGACGAAAAGCCGCATCCACAGCCCCAAGGACAGCGTGGCCCTGATGAGGCTGATGGATGAGATCCGTCAGGTATGGCGTGAAAAATACGGAGAAAAAGGATATAAGGGCTGAGAACAGGGGCGGATTTTTATGATTTCCCTGTTATTTCCAGCGGGCGGCCTCCAGCCAGGAGACCGCTTTTTTTCTTTGTTCCAGATCAAAGGTGATCTTCCCTTTTTCCACACCTAAAAATCCCTCATCCTTCAGCTGGCGGATGGTGCGGTTTAAGGTTTTTACATTGATACCCAGCTCTTCCTGAAGGAGCTGCCTTGTTTTGCTGATTATAATAAATGGAGGCGACGCAGATCCTCCAAACCCCACATGGTTTCCATATTTCACCAGATAATCGAGCAGCATATAGGAAGGGGGATAGAAAAGACGGGTTCCCTTGGAATAGGAGGAGCGGTAGAGCTTATAGGCAATCCGCCTGCCGACCAGGGACAGGATATTCATATCCTCTTTCAGCCACCGCTCTGCATCCTGGCGGCTGATATAAGCCGCTGTGACAGAAGTTACGGCTTCGATGGTAACAGAGGTTTTTAACATTCCTGCCAGTATGGTCACTTCTCCGATAAAATCAACGGCCTTGTTGCGCTCGATCATATAGACATTTCCATTTTCAAATTCATTGATTACCCTGGTTTCGCCGCTTACAATGATCCCGAAGCAGGTCAGTTCGATATCCTTTTGATGGATAATGGAACCTGCCGCATGAGTCCGTACGGTGCAGCGGGATCGGATATCCGGGGGCATCTGCTTTGTATATTCTTTCAGAGCCGGGTATTTTTCTTCCAGTTCTTTCAGAGTCATAACCTTTCCTCCTAAAAACAGATAAATTTGGATTAGATTTTAATAGATTGTCTGTTAAGAATACCATAATTTTATAAAATATGCCAGATAAATTGTCAAAAGTGCTCATTTGTCCTTTTTTTGCCATATGAAATTGTTTAAAATACCATACAGAAAGAAATGAACGAGCGTACGGACTGAATGGGGAAGGTACGAGAGGAGGATTTTTATGAGCAAGCAAAAAGAAACGTATGTGTACAGCTCTCTGGCGGAGCGCTTTAAGCTGGAATGGAAGATTTTTGCCCTGGCGTTTGTATTTATCCTGATTGCGGATAATATCGGCCAGGTCAAGATTCCTGTAGGTAAGGGGATGTTCATTTTGTTTCCTATTTTTTATGCCATTATTCTGGGTGTGGCCTGCGGTCCGCAGGTGTTGAAATTAGTTGACAGCCGTCATGTAAAGGCAGCTTCCAAGCTGGTTGTAGTAGGTATCTGTCCCTTTATCGCAAAGCTTGGCATCACGGCAGGAGCTAATATCGACACGATTATCGAATCCGGCCCCGTTCTGCTTCTTCATGGTTTTGGAAATCTTCTTGGCCCGATCCTGGCAGTTCCCGTTGCCGTGCTCTTAGGCATGAAGCGTGAAGCGGTAGGCGCCTGTCACTCTATAAACCGTGAATATCATATGGCTTTGATAAACAATATTTACGGACCTGATTCTTCCGAGGCCCGTGGTTCTCTTTCCATTTACATCGTGGGCGGTATGGTAGGAACCATTTACTTTGGGCTGATGGCTTCCCTGATCGGCATGACCGGTATCTTCCATCCCCAGGCTATGGGACTTGCCTCCGGTGTAGGAGCAGGTATCATGATGGCAAGCTCCAGCGCCAGCCTGTGCGCCATTTATCCTGAAACGGCTGAAACCATTTCCACAATGGCAAGTGTGGGGGAAACCATTGCGGGAATCACTGGTATTTATATTACCATGTTTATTGCAATCCCCATGACAGATAAGTTTTATACCTTTTTGGAACCCCGTCTGGGGCATCATGGAAAGAACAAAGGAGGTAATCAGAAATGAGATACATAGAATGGCTGGTACTTTTTATTCTGGGAGCCTGCGGAACAGGGCTTGCAAACAGGATTGGCTACGGCGTTCCCTTTATGGATTCCCTTCCGGGTCTGGCTGTGCTGGTTGTGATCTCCATGATCGCAGTGGCCTGCACGAAACTGCTTCCCTTAAAACTTCCCATCGTTGCATACTGCTCCATTATCGGACTGTTAGCGGCCTGCCCTTTGTCTCCCTTCCGGAGCTTTGTGATCCAGGCTGCAAATACCATTAACTTTACGGCTCCTTTTACCATGGTAGGAGCATTTGCCGGACTGGCCATCAGCGATCAGTTAAAAACCTTTGTAAGCCAGGGATGGAAGATACTGATTGTGGGTATCTTCGTTATGACCGGAACATTTTTAGGCTCCTGTATCTGGGATCAGCTTCTTTTGACCCTGTCAGGCGCGATTTAAGGAGGAAATGAACATGGAATTGTGTGATCTGTTGATTACGGATACCGATTTGTTGATACGGGCAGATCATTTGGAAAAATCTGTGGATATTGCCATTAAGGATGGAAATATTCTGGAAACAGGAAAGGAACTTTCTGCAAAATATCAGGCTTCGGAAACCCTAAATGGAAAGGGAAAACTCTTTATGCCGGGTCTTATTGACAGCCATATGCATACAGGACAGCAGCTTTTAAAGGGGCTGGTGCTGGATGCAAAGCCTATTATCTGGACCAGGATCATGCTTCCTTTTGAAAGCACTTTGACTCCTGAGAAAATGAAGCTTTCTGCCGAAGTGGCGGCTTTGGAAATGATCCATGGCGGAACGGCTGGATTTATTGATGCAGGCAGCTACTATATGGATGCGGCTGCAAGGGTATATGCGCAGAGCGGATTAAGAGGCGTTCTCAGTGTATCCACCATGGACGAGGAGGGACTGCCGGAGTCCATTGCTACAACTGCAAGGGAAGCGATAGAGGCCACAGACCGCCTGTATGATGAGTTTCACGGAACGGGCAATTTAAAGGTATACTATTCTCTCCGTGCCTTAAATTCCTGTTCTGATGAACTGGTAGAGCTGGCTTCTGCCAGAGCGAAAGAGCGCCATACCGGCCTGCAGGCTCATATGAACGAGTATCCCGGCGAGATCAATGGGATCATGGAACGGGAAGGAATGCTTCCATATGAATATATGGAGAAGATGGGAGCATTGGGGGAGCATTTTCTGGGAGCACACAGCCTGATCCTTTCGGAACATGAAAAGGAGCTTATAAAGAAATACGGCGTAAAGCTGTGCCATTGTCCCTTCAGCAACTGCGGAAAAGCAGTGCCGGACACACCCGATCTGTTGACAAGAGGGCTTTCGGTAGGAATGGGAACAGACGGAGCTGCCCACAGCGGCTTAAGCCTTTGGAGTGAAATGCGTATCTTCCGGTCCGTGATGAATATTTATCATGGAGTACCAAACCGTAATCCGAAGGTAATGCCTGCAGAAACGATTTTATCCATGGTAATGGAAGGCGGAGCAGCAGCTATGGGAGAAAGCGGCAGACTGGGACGGCTGGAAACAGGATACAGAGCCGATTTGATCAGTATTGATAGGAACACGCCTCACCTGATCCCTACGGGAAATGCCATCCATACGCTGATGGAGTGTGTGGAAGGCGGAGACGTGGCAGATATGATCGTAGATGGAAAAGTGATTATGAAGGACCGCCGGGTACTTACCCTGGATGAAGAACGGATTCTTTATGATGCACGGGCTTACATGGAGGCGGCAGGAGTATGAGTTTCTGGTTGACAGTTATATTATCCAATTTTGGAGTCGGCGGCCTGGTAGGCCTTACCGGAGTGGCAGGATTTCTCCTTCCAATCGTGTATACAGGCCTTCTGCAGATGAGCGTCACTCAAGGACTTGCACTGAGCTTTGCGGCCTTTATCCTGTCGGGCGTGCTGGGATCTTTCAATTATAAAAAGGCAGGAAATCTGGACGTGCCCTTTGGCCTGCACTTAAGTGCAGGAAGCCTGGCAGGTGCGGTTCTGGGCGTAAAGCTGAACCTGATCATTCCGGAAGAGCAGGTTAAGATCCTTCTGTATGTGGTGGTTCTTTTGTCCGGTATTTCCATTCTGCTGAGAAAGGACGGGAAAGCTGCTGAGACAGAGAAAAAGGCGGCTGCTGGGACCGCCGGGGCAAAGGAGAAGGGCTTTCGGCTGGAGGAGCATCTTGTCCCTACCCTGCTTCTGGGGTTTGTTACGGGTTTGATCTGTGCTTTGTCTGGAGCAGGCGGCCCAATATTGGTGATGCCGCTTTTAGTAGTATTCGGTACCGGCGTTCGTGTGGCAGTAGGAATTGCCTTGTTTAACTCTATTTTTATCGGGATTCCGGCCTGTATCGGCTACATGAGCCAGTGCGATGTCCCGGCGCTTCTGCCTGTGTTGGCTGCCGCTCTGGCAAGCCATGGTATTGGCGTGTATCTGGGGAGCAAAAACGCAGTGCGCATAAATCAGGGCGTTTTAAAACGGGGGATCGCAGTATTTTCTATATTGATTGCAGTCTGGAAGCTGTTCCTTTAGGGGGACAGCTTTTTAGCGTGTGCCGATGCAGCCGGAAAACGGGGGATTACAGCTGCGGTCAAAACGGAGATACGTACAATATCATGGTGTTTAATAGGGTAGATTTCAACTTCCAAACGATTTCCATTAAATGGGTTTTTCATCCATATGATCAGAGAGAACACAGCTATAGGCATAGTCATTCCCAGATATGTGATCATTTTTCCGTAGTATGAAATATTCAGGGAAATCATTCCGTATAGAAGGCTGAACAGCACCATTAAAAGCTATCCCAGAGGATTTCCCTTGGCACATAAGATCAGTGAGGCTGAGCTGCCTGAAATGTACGGGCATTTTTGAAAAAAATCAAGAAAAATGTTTAAAACCCTGAAACTTTTGTGAAATATAAATATCTATAGGATAGATCAGATGATTAAAGATAATCTGAAATTTGCAAAACAAAGGAAAATTGTAAAATAAACTGGGAAGGAGAATTGAAATATGAGGAAGAGATGGAATGTATTATTGATCGCAGGAGCTGTAATGGCACTGGCTGTTGGATGCGGAGCAAAGGAAGAAACAAAGAGCGTACAGGAGACAATCGCTGTATCAGAAACAGCCAGGACGGAAGGAACGACAGCACATACAGAAGAAACAGAGAAAGCTCCTGAAGCTGAGAAAAAGGAAACGGAAGTACAGGCTTCTCACGCGGCAGATGACAACTTCGCCGTAGATCCGGCCGATGCAGAGGATTTTGCCTGTTCTGTGAAGGAAGCTGTGGCAGCAAAGGATCTAAAGAAGCTGGCAGATATGACCGCATTTCCGGTATATATCGGTTTTGCAGACGGCGGAGTATCCGTTGAAAGCAAAGAGGAAATGACTGCTTTGGGAGAAGAGAAGATTTTCACCCAGGAATGGATGGATTCCATTGCTCAGGCAGATGAGACGGCACTCTCCCCAAGTATGGCAGGTTTTGTCCTTGCTGGAGAAAACGGCGGGCCCAATATTGTATTTGGGATGAGAGACGGGAAACTGGCGGTGTCGGGGATCAACTATTAAAGATGATCGGATCCAGAGGCGTTTGATTCGTCTGAACCAGGCTGCTGCAGGCTTTATGCAGTGATGCCGGCTGGATAGTGTAACTTTATCTGGGGAAAATTAAGAAATAAAAAAATAAGGCGATTTCC
>OHCT01000138.1_pt1 | contig 53710 bp, 42 predicted proteins | sample 1566871 | NCBI WGS metagenome assembly OHCT01 (sample SAMEA3879548, study PRJEB24766) | human gut metagenome | biome: human-associated habitat; feature: feces | place: USA | collected 1985/1987 | reverse complement strand
TACTGCAGAACTGCTCTTTTTATCTGCTCTGAATCTGATACTTCACTTATGAATTTTACCATAATTTATAAAATAGCAGTGGATAGGTTTTAAAATTATACAAAATATCCAAAATGGTGTTATATATTTAACAATCTTTTTGCCATTGGTGAATCGAAAGAGTATGCTCTGAGACTAAAAAATTGCGCAAAACCTGAAAAAAGAAAAAATATGGTTGACATTTTTTTAACGATGTTATATAATGCGGATAGTTAAATTGTTAATAAATTGACAAACATTCCGAATACAAACACAAACACAAGGAAAATGGAGGAAATGGAAATGGCAAAGAAGACCGAGCAGGTAGTTCCGGAGATCATTGACAGCGTAGAGGGACTGAACGCCAAGATGGCAGCAATGCGCGAGGCTCAGAAGGTATTTGCAACCTACACACAGGAGCAGGTAGATAAGATCTTTTTCGCAGCAGCAAGCGCAGCGAATAAGATGCGTATTCCGCTGGCAAAGATGGCGGTAGAAGAGACTGGAATGGGCGTGGTTGAGGATAAAGTAATCAAGAACAACTACGCAGCTGAGTATATCTACAATGCATACAAGAATACAAAGACCGTTGGTGTGGTTGAGGAGGATAAGGAGTACGGTATAAAGAAGATTGCAGAGCCAATCGGCCTGATCGCAGCTGTTATCCCTACTACAAACCCAACCTCCACTGCAATCTTTAAGACACTGATTTCCTTAAAGACACGCAATGCCATCATCATTTCCCCACATCCAAGAGCAAAGAAGAGTACCATTGAGGCTGCCAAGGTTGTGCTGGAGGCTGCTGTTAAGGCAGGCGCTCCTGAGGGGATCATTGGATGGATCGACGTTCCTTCCCTGGAGCTGACCAATGAGGTAATGAGAGACGCTGATATCATCCTGGCAACTGGTGGCCCGGGCATGGTTAAGGCTGCATATTCTTCCGGTAAGCCTGCGCTGGGCGTTGGTGCGGGAAATACGCCGGTTATCATTGACGATACGGCTGATATCCGTATGGCAGTTAACTCCATTATCCATTCCAAGACCTTTGATAATGGTATGATCTGTGCTTCTGAGCAGTCTGTAACTGTTCTGGAGCCTGTATATGAGGCTGTTAAGAAGGAATTTGAATACAGAGGCTGCTATTTCTTAAAGCAGGGTGAGATTGAAAAGGTAAGAAAGACCATCCTGATCAACGGGGCATTAAATGCAAAGATCGTAGGACAGTCTGCATACACCATCGCAAAGCTGGCAGGTGTGGATGTTCCGGTTGATACAAAGATTATCATCGGCGAGGTTGAGTCTGTAGATATCAGCGAGGAGTTTGCCCATGAGAAGCTGTCTCCTGTACTGGCTATGTACAAGGCAAAGACCTTTGACGAGGCTCTGGATAAGGCGGAGCGCCTGGTAGCAGACGGCGGCTATGGCCATACCTCTTCTCTGTACATCAATGTAAATGAAAAAGAGAAAATGATGAAGCATGCAGAGAGAATGAAGACCTGCCGTATTCTTGTAAATACTCCTTCTTCCCACGGCGGTATCGGCGACCTGTACAACTTTAAGCTGACTCCTTCTCTGACGCTGGGCTGCGGTTCCTGGGGCGGAAACTCCGTATCTGAGAACGTTGGCGTTAAGCATCTGCTGAACATTAAGACTGTTGCTGAGAGGAGAGAAAATATGCTGTGGTTCCGTACACCTGAGAAGGTTTACTTTAAGAAGGGCTGTCTGCCTGTAGCATTAAACGAATTAAAGGATGTAATGGGCAAGAAGAGAGCCTTTATCGTAACAGACTCCTTCCTGTACAAGAACGGCTATACAAACGTAATTACAGACCGTTTAAATGAAATGGGCATCACATATACTGTATTCTCCGATGTTCAGCCGGATCCGACCCTGGCAAATGCACAGGCAGGCGCCAAGCTGATGAAGGAGTTTGAGCCGGATGTAATCATCGCAATGGGCGGCGGCTCCGCAATGGACGCAGGAAAGATCATGTGGGTACTCTACGAGCATCCGGAAGCAGATTTCATGGATATGGCAATGCGTTTTATCGATATCCGCAAGAGAGTTTACACCTTCCCGAAGATGGGTGAGAAGGCTTATTTCGTAGCAGTTCCTACCTCTTCCGGTACAGGTTCTGAGGTTACCCCATTTGCCGTTATTACCGATCAGGAAACAGGTATTAAATATCCTCTGGCTGATTACCAGCTGCTCCCAAATATGGCGATTGTTGATACAGACAACATGATGAGCCAGCCAAGAGGCTTAACCAGCGCTTCCGGCGTTGACGTTTTAACTCATGCATTAGAGGCATATGCTTCTGTTATGGCAACGGATTATACAGACGGACTTGCATTAAAGGCAATGAAGAACGTATTTGACTATCTGCCGATCGCTTACAATGAGCCAAACAATGTTGAGGCACGCCAGAAGATGGCAGACGCGTCCTGCATGGCAGGTATGGCATTTGCAAACGCATTCCTGGGTGTATGCCACTCTATGGCACATAAGCTGGGCGCATTCCACCATCTGCCCCACGGTATTGCAAATGCGCTGATGATCTCTCTGGTAGTTGAGTTCAACGCTGCTGAGAATCCGCGCAAGATGGGCACCTTCTCCCAGTACCAGTATCCGCATACCATGGCAAGATACGCTGAGTGTGCAAGATTCTGCGGAATCAATGCAGGCAGCGATGAAGAGGCTGTGAAGAAGCTGATCGAGAAGATCGAGGAGCTGAAGAAGGCAGTTGGCGTGAAGTCCTGCATCAAGGATTATGGCATTGACGAGAAGGACTTCTTAGACAGACTGGACGATATGACGGAGCAGGCTTTCGATGACCAGTGTACCGGCGCCAACCCAAGATATCCTCTCATGAGTGAGATCAAGGATATGTATTTAAGAGCTTATTACGGAAAATAATCGAACCCATTGAGGGTGAACCTTTATCCTTTGTGTTTGGAACAGGCCGTCTGTCCGGTTAGGGCAGGCGGCCTGTTCGCGTAGAAAAGGCATAAAAAGCAAACAGGCAGAATGCCTCTGGTGATTCTTTTAAGTAATTTGGATAGGTAAATGAAATAGATTAGAGCAAGCTTTGGACAGCTGCCGTTTGGATGAGCGGCAGCTGAAGATAAATAAGGCTTTGTTTAAAGAATGATATGGTACTTATGACACATTTTCTGTAAAAGTTCCGGGTCTGCAGCAATCAGAGAAACCTTATCTCCATCGCCGTTCTGCGTCATGGAGTTTATTAGCTGCAGAATCGATTTTTGACCCTCCTGGCGTCCCTCCTGACGCCCTTCTTTGCGCTCATCTGTTAACATTTCAGTGAACAGCATATACTGCACCTCCATTGAATTATCATATTTGATTGCGGTTAATCTGGTTTCAATCTGCTGGATTAAAGGATCTGTTTGATGATCGGGTATGACGGCATTTTCGATGTACTGAAGAAAGCGTATCAGCTCTGGAGGTTCTTTGATTATGTTGGAGCCCTTGGTATTGAGAAAGATTTTGTAGGCTTTGTCTCCCAGTTCTTCGCCGGTTTCTCTGCATCGGGTGTCATAGGTATAACGCCAGTAATCATGTGAAAATGGATCAAAGGTACAGATAAAGATTACATAGCTGGTTGGGAGAAGATTAAAGTCCTGGCCAGGTTTTAAGGCTGCAAGATCCATGCGCCCCTGATAGATACGGCTTCGTTTGGGAAGATTGTGCTGGTTTGTAATTTGCATTTCTACATTAAAAACAGTTCCGCTTTCATCATTCGCCAATACATCCAGCCGGACGCCCCGGTAATCGGAATTGATGAAGAGGGAGACTTCGGATCGAACCGTAACGTGTTTGATGGGAATCCCAAGAATCCGTTCCAGAACACCCCGGCAGATGTCTTCATCTTCCATAACAGCAGCAAACATAAATGCATCTGAAAAATGTAAATCTTTAAATGGCTTGTGAGTAGTCATAATTCCGCCTTTCTAACCACACAGAGGCGGAAAATGCCTGTTTGCTGATTGTATTATAACAGGAGGGGGAGGGGATTGCAAGGGATACAGTCCCGTTTACTCCACCGTCCCATACAAAAGCTTATGCTGCCGTTTCACCCGGTTTTTCACCATACTGCGGAAATGGCCTGGCCCCAGAACCTCTATTACTGGGCCGAAGGAAAGGATATCGATGAGAAGCTCCGTTTCATCTGCGGTATCATAGTAAATGGAGCACAGCCAGTATTTGCCTTCTTCACGGTATTCCGTATGCTTTTCGTAGCTGGCAAAGTGAAGCATACAGCGTTCAAGAGAGTTCCGTTCTCCGGTTATTTTTAAGAGAACGGGCTCTTTTGCTTTGCGGACCGGGAGAAAGCGGTGGCAGGAGATAGTCTGTATATCGCTGTCCGAAAGGAGGTCAGGGGAAACGCGGCAGTCACGGATCCGTTCCAGGTTGAGAAGGGTATTTAGGCCGCAGCGTCCCCGTCGGTACTGCAGACAGCAGAGACGGAATTTGTCATCTTTGGAGGAGTACTGAAGCTGATAGGGGATGACTTCAAAGGAATGGCAGATTCCTTTTTTGCCTTCATATCCAATAAAAAGGATATGATGCTCCCTCAGGGCTTTTAAAATTGCCTGAAAATGCTCCCGGTAGGAAGGCGAGGCATAGGAGTCACCGTCGCCAAATCGGTCATAATAGTAAAAATTTTCCTGCTGATACAGCGGTTCAAACCCTTTTAGGGATTCTGAAAGCGTCTTTAATTCTTCATCCGTAAAAAAGAGCCGGAAGCGCGGGTCATGGATCAGAGCTGCCAGCCAGGACATCTGAAGTGCAGTCAGCGGCAGCTTGGGAGGGGAAAAATGCAGGGCACTTTCATAGCAGTCAGGATGCTCCTTTGAGGGGAAAAGAAGGGGCCACTCTCCCTTTGTAAGTTTCGGGAGTATAGCCAGGGCTGTTTCCTGAAAGGCCCGGTTTTTGCAGATCTGCTCCATTTCTTTCATGCTCACCGGATGGCTGGCAGCCTTCTCTAAAATATGGCGGACCGTGTGGTAGTAACAGCTGTATATCTCATTAAACAGTTCCATTTGTTTCTTCCTTTTCTTCCTTGCAGTACATCTGATACATCCGTTCCCAGTCTCTTGTGACCTTAAGGATGGCAGGTTCACAGGTTCCTTGAATATCCAGAATCCGTCCGGTAAAGGATTTTACCCAGGACAGAAGTTCATTGGTATCGAAAAATGCTCCTGTATACAGATATTCGTGCTCCCGTATTTTTAGGATTTCTCCGCCTTTACCCTCCCGGTAAAGGCGGTTTAAAATATAGGGCTCTTTTTCTTCATCAATAGAAAGGCGCAGGCAGATGGTTTCCAGGCGGCTTCTTCCGCTTCCGAAGGAAACGCCCCAGCAGCGCTTTATATTTGCCAGAAGAGCTTCATAGGTTCGTTCATAGTCATCCCAGGGCTCCTTAAGGGTAATGGAGAGAATGGAGTCCAGACGGGCATTGTGGAACCGCCGCAGAGCCGGAAGGTACAGACAGAGGTAGCGCCTTCCGGTACGGGTGCTCACAAAGATTTTTAAGGGAACGCCGGACTGGGAGGAAATGCTCCCGGAGCGGAAGCTTTTATTTTCATAGTCGATTAAACGGTGCTCCCGGATTGCCGTAAGGCTTTGCAGGAGCACCTGATCCTCCAGGGTATGTACGATAAAATGATGTTTGAACTGAAAAAAGGTATTTTTCCGGTCATACCAGTCCAGAATGGTGCTCCCGATAAACCCAAAGGGGGCGGTTCCCTGAAAAAAGGAAACAGCGGTTATAAGCGTATCATTTAAGGGAGAGTCATGGGGAAACTGGGGCGGGAGCATCTGATAGATAAGGTTTTTTCCTTCTTTATGAGAGCACAGCAGTCCCAGGGCTTCGTATTCCTTCAGCTTCAGCCGCACGGTCTGGGGATCAAAGGCAACGCCGTAGGTCAGAGAAATTTCATCACTCAGGGCAGAGGCATTCATTCCCTGAGGATGATCGGTGAGCTGATCCAGAATGAAAAAGTGCAGAAGGATATCATTATCCGTAAAGCTTTTCGATTTCCAGGCCGCATAGAGGGGATTTTCGGGCACTGTCTTGCTGTCGATATTGATGTAGACCTGTTTTCCCTTGGTCGTATAGGAAGAGCAGGTGTAATCGCCCAGCCAGCTCTCGATCCGCCTCCGTTCATTGTCATAGGTTCGGGCGCTGTGGGAGTCAAAATCATTTCTCACCTTAAATCCATAAATATAAAACTGGCGCATATAATCCCGGATCCGGTCAAAGTTTTTGATAAGCTCCTGAAATTCTGTCATATAGATCCCTCCATAGGGTGATATAGCTCCATTATAGCGGGTTCGCACCTTTTTTTAAATGATAAAAATGGAAAATCAGGCTAAGATAAAGCCATGATAAGAAATGAAAGGATGTGCAGGATATGTTCGTAATGTATGAAAAGGATGCCATGAGATTGCCGGTAAAGGTATGGCTTGAGGATAAAAAGGATTTGGAAGAGACCTGCAGGGAACAGGCATACCACCTGGCACAGCTTCCATTTCTCCATAAATAGGTCAATCTGATGCCGGATACCCATGCAGGAATGGGAATGCCCATCGGCGGTGTGATCGCTGCAGAGGGAGTGATCATCCCTAATGCAGTGGGTGTGGATATTGGCTGTGGGATGGCATATACGGAAACCAATATCCCCATGGAAGCAATCAAGGAGATCCAGACCGGAAACGGAACGCTGATCCAGGCGGTGATCGGTGATATTATGAGAAATGTTCCCGTGGGCTTTGCCCATCATAAGCTGGGGATGCCCTCTTATACTATGGACCGTGCGCTGGAAGAGCTGAACCTGTATGAGGAGGATGCAGAGCTTTTGGGACAGCTGGAGGCTGGATATTTTCAGATTGGCACTCTGGGCGGAGGAAATCATTTTATTGAGCTTCAGGAGGATGATCAGGGGATGCTGGCAGTGATGATTCACTCCGGCAGCCGTCATTTTGGAAAATCCGTCTGCGACTATTTTCATTATAAGGCCCGTCAGCTGAACCAGAAATGGTACAGCCAGGTGCCGGATGAATACAGGCTGGCTTTTCTGCCCGTGGACAGCCCGGAGGGCCGCCAGTATCTGTGCTGGATGCAGCTTTCCATGGATTTTGCAAAGGAAAACCGGGAAAAGATGATGCTGGCAGTAAAGGCGATCCTGGAAAAGTATATTGGAAAATATACGGAGCTGGATTTGAAGTTTTCCGGCGATATTAACTGTCATCATAATTATGCATCCCTCGAAACACACTATGGAAAAGAGGTATGGGTGCACAGAAAAGGCGCGGTAAGGGCAGAAAACGGCGAGCTGGCGGTTATCCCCGGCGCCATGGGCTCTTACAGCTATGTGGTGATGGGAAAGGGAAATCCGGAGAGTTTTTGTTCCTGTTCTCACGGAGCAGGGCGGAAGTATTCCAGAAAAGGCGCTATGGAAGCGTTTTCCTGTGAGGATGTAATCCTGGATCTGAGAAAACAGGGTGTGGTTCTGGGAAAGAAGGGAAAGGCAGATGTGGCAGAGGAAAGCCGGTTTGCCTATAAAGATATCGATCAGGTAATGAACGCCCAAACGGATCTGGTAACCCCGGTCAAACGGCTTAAGACCGTAGGGGTCGTAAAGGGATAATGATGAAAGAGTCCGGCGTCTGCAAGGCAGGAGAGCCGGTGTCAGATACAGGCAGTTCTGCCCATGGGAGGAGTATTTCCTGGCTCCCCGGTGCCGTCGCCCATGGCGTTTTGGTATTCCGGCAGGACAGCATATAGTTAGCACGATGGGCCGCAGGTTCAAATCCTGCCATGATGGCAAGTCATGTAGCTAAGCGGGTATAGCAATCGTAAAGAAACATCTTAAAAATGTCACAGGAGTACGGCTTTGCAGTTTCAAAAGACTGCAGGGCAGCAGAAAGAATGCGCTTTTTTGCTTCGGCTGCAGGCAGCATCGCGGCAGTCTCCGGCAAGGCCTGTGCAGTTTCGGATACCGCCCAAAGGGGCCGGGATAAGGAAGTTTTGGAGTCCTTTGCCCTTTGGGCTTAAGAAACAGCCCCCTGGGCCGGGGATGAAGCATGGCGCAGGATTTTCTGTATGAAACAGGGAAATTGTTTGTGAAACAGGGAGGTACCTATGATAAAGAAATATAAGATCAATGAAAATGAGTGTGGCTATCTGATCCGCAGGGGCCGCTTTGAGAAGCTGTTGACTGTGGGAACCTACTATTTTCTCAGCCTGTCCGGCTGTGAGGTAAAAATTGTTCCCATGACCGGGGCTGTAAATACCTGTGGGATTCCGGAGGAAATCCTGATGAAGAATCCGGAATTTGCTTCCCGTGTGGTAAAAAATGTGCTTCCGGATACATCCATTGCCATCCGGTTTGTAAATGGAGCGTTCAGAGAGGTGGTCTGTAAGCCGGAGACATTGTTCTGGAATGTATTTGAGAAAAATGAATTTCAGGTGATTGATATCACAAAGCCATGGATGGAAGAAACCCTTCCCAGGATGTATATGGAGCTGATGCCTGCCAAATACTATAAGAAAATCGTGATTAAGGACGGAGAGACGGGGCTTTTGTACTTTGACAATCAGTTTGAGCGGCAGCTGGAAACGGGAACTTACTTTTTTTGGAATTACGGAAGGGAAACCTCCTGCAAAGTATTTAACCTGAAGCTCCAGCAGCTGGAAATCTCCGGTCAGGAGATATTGACAGCAGATAAGGTGGGGGTGCGGCTGAATGTGATCTGCACTTACAGGATCACAGATCCCCGGAGGCTGGTAAAGCTGGTGGAAAATGTGGGAACACAGCTCTATACCCATGCGCAGCTGATCCTCAGGGAATATGTAGGACGGTTCCGTCTGGATGAGATTTTGGAGCAGAAGGAGGAGATCAGCCGGTATGTGCTGGAGGAGATGAAAAAGAAGCTGGAGGATTACTGCGTGGAAATCGTCTCTGCGGGAATCAAAGATATTATCCTTCCGGGGGAGATACGGGAGATCATGAATACCGTGCTTCTGGCAGAAAAACGCGCCCAGGCCAATGTCATCACCCGAAGGGAGGAGGTAGCTTCTACCAGAAGCCTCTTAAATACCGCAAGGCTGATGGATGAAAACCAGACGCTGTTTAAGCTTAAAGAAATGGAATATCTGGAGAGAATCTGCGATAAAGTGGGGACGATTTCTATTAATGGCGGAAAAGGCGTGATGGAACAGCTGGCGGAGCTGGCTGGGATGGAAGGAAAAAGAGCCGGGAGATAGATTCCCGGCCTTGTCTTATTTCTTTAAAATAATTACATTCCAGCTTTTGGAAGGAAGCTGAGAGGACAGAATACCATTTTCCAGAGAGGAGATGCCGGTATTTTCTGGAATGACCTCATTGGGATTCTGCTTTGTATTAACTGCCTTTAGATCAGAATGGGTCATTACAATATGGCGGCTTACATGATAGCCCTCATACTGTCTGAAATCAGCCGTCAGCTCCATATCCTCAGACAGATTTTTATTAACAGCGAAGATCGTAAGTGTTTCTTCTTCCTCATTTTCAACGGTCACTGCATCCAGATAGGGGACATTACCATACTGGCTTTCATAGCAGGGAGACTGGATCTGGGTCTGCAGTACGGTTCCCCGTCCCAGACAGCTGGCATGCATATAGGGATAGAAGATCGTCTGAGCCCATGCGCCTGTTGAATCGGTCATAATGGGGGCAATTACATTGACCAGCTGAGCAAGACAGGCGATTTTTACCCGGTCTGCATGGCGCAGTAAAGTGATAAGCATGCTTCCCACTAAAAGAGCGTCCTCGAAATTGTAAATATCTTCCAACTGAGGCGGGCACTGAACCCACCGGGGAAGCTGCTTATCCTGCTCCTTGGAGTGATACCATACATTCCATTCGTCAAAGGAAAGGCAGATCTGCTTTTTGGAACGTTTTCTGGCTTTGACAGAGTCGCAGATGGAAATAACGGATGAGATAAATGCATCCATATCAGCAGAGCAGGCTAAGAAGTCAGGTGTGTTATCCTGAGGATTCCCATAATAGGTGTGAAGGGAAAGGTAATCCACCTGATCGTAGCACTGTTCCAGCACCTGATCTTCCCAGTAGCCAAAGGTGGACATGTTCCGGTTGGAGCTTCCGCAGGCTACCAGCTCAATATCAGGATCTACCATTTTCATCAAACGGCCTGTCTCGGCAGCTAGCCGTCCGTATTCACCGGCTGTTTTGTGGCCCATCTGCCAGGGGCCGTCCATCTCGTTTCCAAGGCACCAGAGGCGGATGTTATGGGGGTCTTGATAGCCGTGGGAACGCCGTAAGTCACTGTAAAGAGTACCGCCGGAAATATTGCAGTATTCCAGCAGATTTTTAGCGTCCTCAGCGCCCCGTGTGCCAAGATTGACGGCCATCATAGGAGTCGTGTTGGCAGCTTTTGTCCAGTCCATAAATTCATTTAAGCCGAATTCATTGGATTCAACTGCTGTCCAGGCCGGTTCCAGACGTTTGGGACGCAGGGAACGGGGGCCAACCCCGTCCTCCCAGTGGTAGGCGGAAACAAAGTTTCCTCCTGGATAACGCACCACCGGCACATCAATCTGACGGATCAGCTCCAAAACATCTTTGCGGAATCCCCTTTCATCCGAAAGGGGATTCCCAGGATCATAGATACCGCCGTAAACGGCGCGTCCCAGATGCTCGATAAAGGAACCGAAGATGCGTTTGTCAACAGAGCCAATAGTAAAATGTCTGTCAATGCACAAAGAAGCCTTCATAATTATTTTCCTCTCAGGTAATCCTTCACAGGAAGTCCCAGCGTGATCAGTTCAAAGGGGCTGTAGTACAGAGTCTGTGTTTCACCTTCTACATCCTCCAGCATATTCATTACAGCCATTGTCTGAGGCAGATTTAAGCAGCCCCGGCGGCCGTTCTGCTCACTTAAGCGGAATACAATATATTCTCCATTTTCAGACAGCTTCACAGCCTGAAGATACAGCTCTCCAAAATCCCAGTCCGGAGCGGCTGCTTCTGCTTTTACCAGAGGATGGTTGTATTCCAGGGCAGCATCATTGATGCCTGCTGTTACAGCGCTTCCCTCATGAGGCAGGATCACATAGCAGAAATCATGATGGCCGATATCGGATTGGATATCCGGGCGGATATTGGCCCGGAGCAGGCTTAAGCTCATACCGTTTTCTTCGATGCCTACACCGTATTTATTTTCGTTGATCAGGGCAATACCGCCGCTTTCCTCTGCAAAATCGCACCATTTATGGTGGCAGACCTCAAAACGGGCCTTCTGCCAGCTGGTATTGGTGTGGGTTTCACGCTTGATATAACCGGCGCTGGTATCGCAGATCAGCTCTCTGGACAGCACGTTGCAGGAAAACTCGGCTTTTACCAGCTTGTGCTTCTCATCCCAGTCCACAATATGCTCTACTTCGATAGCAGGAGAAGAACGGAAGAGACGGATCACAACCATCCAGCGGCTCTTATTTCCGGGAGTTCTCAGCACACAGGCAAATTCTGCGGTTTCTCCGTCAAAGGCCTGGAGGCTTAAAGGAGATTCTGCTGTAAAATCATATTCAACATCCTTGTAGTTGGGAAGGATATCCCAGGCGTCATACATACCGGGCGTATCCTGATACAGATGGAGCTTATTAAAGCCGCCATTTGCCCACTCACGGTTCATCTTTTTGTCAAACAGGCTGTTTATGGAGCCGTCCGCTTCAAACTGAACGTCATAGAAGGGCGTTTTTACCGTTAAGCCTGTGCCGCAGGACGAAGACTCAAACCAGTTCTCTTCTCCGGCACATGGGGATACGGATACGGAAGAAAGGGACTCTGCATGAGTGTAGGTAAAGTATCCCCGGATTCTCCGGCGTACAAACGCACCATTTTCAGAAGGAATGAAGCTGGCTTCCCGGCGCTTTTTATTTAACGGGTTAAAGAATACGGAATCGGAATCATTTATAATCGCATCCAGACGTTTTTCCAGGTCTTCATAATCCCGCACAGCATCACAAAATACAGGGTTAATGTGGCTTCCGGGAAGAATATCGTGGAACTGGTTTAAAAGGAGCTTTTTATAGCAGTCTCTCAGCTCTGCGGCGGGATATTCTTTTCCCTGCTTCATACGGAGGACAGAAAGAAGCTCTGCAGCTCTTAATTTGGCCTCCAGACGGCGGTTAAAGTCTTTTAACACAGCCTTGGTGGTAAAGGTGCCCCGGTGCATTTCCAGGTAGAGTTCACCGTCCCAGGTTTCTAACAGGTCATTGTCCTTCAGATTCCGGTGGAGGAATTCATCCGCTCTCATATGCTCTGTTTTTGGCATAATACTCAGCTTGTCGAAGCGGTGCATTAATTCAACCATTTCTTCCGTTACGCCGCTGCCGCCGTCTCCATATCCGAACATGGATAAGGTCTGCCCGCCGGTTTCCTTGTCCTGGTATGCGTCCCAGTTTTCCTGGATCTGGCTGGGCATATTCCAGGTGATGAAATGGGTAGGGGGAACGCAGGCGCAGATGCGGGTGCCGTCGATGCCCTTCCAGAGGAAATTGTTGTGGGGGAAGCGGTTGGTATCGTTCCAGGTGGACATTTTATTGGATACAAAATAATCAACACCGGATTTTTTCAGGATCTGCGGCAGGATCCAGCTGTTTCCGAATACGTCCGGCAGCCAGGCATTGTCAACGGTGATGCCGAAGGCTTCTCTGTAATAAAGCTGTCCGTAGAGGCACTGGCGGATCAGGCTTTCTGCGGTGGGGATGTTGCAGTCCGGCTCTACATACATGGCGCCTACGGGCTCAAACTGTCCGGAGCGTACCTTTTCCTTCAGCTCTTCAAAGAGCTCAGGATAATACTGAGACAGAAGCTCATAGGTATAGGGCTGAGTATGGGCGTATTTAAAATCAGGATACTGGTCCATGAGACGCATCTGGATCAGGATGGTACGGGCATTTTTATGTACCACATGGATCCGGCGCCAGTAGTATGCAATATCCAGATGGGAATGGCCTACCAGAGCTACGTTTCCGCTGGAACGGAAATCGGTGTTTTCATAGATATGTGTCTCAATGTAGGAAAGAGCAGCTTCCACGCCTTCCCAGGTATCAAAATCAACCAGATTTAAGGCATTATTTAATTCTCTGTTTAAGAATACCCGGTAATCCTCATCAAAATGATTGGATTTTGCAATATCCAGCAGGATGGTCAGATCGTAAAACAGGGATAAGAGCGGCTCATTGAGCTCTGCCAGATAAGCGCCTTCAAAGATCTGGCGGCAGCCCCGGCAGGAGAGGGCATCGGGATTTCGCTCGTCATCCGGCTTGGAACGGTTGTATCCCTCGATTTCAATAGTAAGCTCAGCGCTGTCCTTATTTAACCAGGGGTTTACCAGAATACGGTCACGGTTGGGGTCAATTCCTCCAGCATAATGTCCATTGATCTTTACGATCATTTCAGCTGCCGTATGCAGGGTAAACCAGATATCCTTTCCCTTCAGGGCTTCGGGAATCTGTGCATGGCCCCGGATAAAGGCGGTGCCGTCAGGGCTGAAATACATATCCCCGGTTTTTAAGGGGCGGTAATCGGATGTATAGGTATATTCATTTTCAGCGGTCTGGAACGCATCGCGGATTTCCAGATCGGTAATTTCATACTTTTCTTTGATTAAGCTGCGTTTGATCCAGGAATAGCGCAGGTCTGTCCATTCCTCAGGACGCATACTTCTTCTGATAACTTCAACAAAAGCCATGGCTCCTCCGTTCTGTGAAAGGGATCAGTGATCCCAGAAAAATGGTTTTTTGCAGATGGGTTTTATAGTAACGTCTTCCCCCAGATCTCTGAGGATTTCCTGGCGGATCCAGTCCAGACAGCGGTTTAAAATGATGCATTTTGAACATTCTCCGCGGAAAATCAGGGTAAGACAGCGATCCTCATAGGATACAAATTCCACCCAGCCTCCGTCTCCCCTGATACGGGGACCAATGGTATTGCAGATATATTCTTCCATAACAGCCTCCTGATGTATTCTTAAGGCTATTATATAAATCCCTTGAATATAGAAACAGGACAAAATCCATGAATCGGGTGGCCTTTTCTAATGGATTTTGTCCTGTTGTGCTATTTTATGACCCAAGGGGGATACGGATGGAAATTACATTGCAGTAGTAGGGGATGGAGCTGAAAGAAATGTGTACCTTTTCTGCTCCATAGTAGGCAGTAAGCCGTTGATATACGTTTAAGATCCCTACATGACCGCCTTTGGCGGTGGAGCTCTTTTTTAAAAGTTCATCCAGCGCAGAGGGTTCAAAGCCGCTTCCATTGTCATTGATATTGATCACAAGTTCATCTTCTTCAGCCGTGATGATCACCTCGATCGCAGGCGTGGAAATGGGGATTCCCGGTGAGTCTACGCCGAAGCCGTGCTTGATGGAATTTTCCACAAGGGGCTGCAGGATGGTTTTGACGATCAGATGGTGGCTCAGTCCCGGAGCCAGATGATACATGAAACGGATGGACTGGCCGAAACGCTGGTTCATCAGACGTACATAGGCATTGGCATGGCGGATCTCACTGGAAAGCGGAATAAGATCAGCTCCGTTTGACAGGCCGATTCTTAAATATTCCGCCAGATACTGGATCATATTGGCGGCTGTGTCGGACTCACCCCGTTTTACCTCCGACTGGATGCAGTCCAGTGTATTATACAGGAAGTGGGGATTGATCTGCTCGGTTAAAAGCCGTATTTCTGCCATATATTTTTCAGATTCCTCCTGTTTAATGCGTTCCATCTGCTTTTGAATGGTATCGTGCATCTGGTTAATGGCAGTGCACAGATGGCCCATTTCATCGCCGGTCCCAAGCTCCTGTTTGTGTTCATAACGGTTCTCACGGATCCGCTCCACAATGGCCATGAGCTGTGTGACCGGACGGGTAATATAGCGGGTCATCATCCGGGATATGACAAGGAGAATACCCACAACAAGAAACAGGATTATGACAAGGAAATCAATGGTAGGTCCGAATATGTCATAAAAAGGCTCTTTGGGAACACATTCCAAAAGGATAAGGCCTGATTTCGCCATACGGGACGCTGCCAGATAGAAATCAGAGGTCTGGGCCGCTGTGTGCGTTTCATCTGTTTCTGTCAAAGTGCGGATCAAAGCATCTGTCTCAGGAAGTGTTAAAGGATCTGTTTTTTTATCATAGGATGAGGGGCTTAAGGGTACGCCATCCTCTGTAAAAAGGTAATACGTACCTTCTGAAAGTCCGGTGCTTGCCAGAGTAAGGCTCTGGAGAAGCTTGGTACAGTCCAGATAGACGACCACATATACGTCGGAGGGCTCATCTGTTATATTTACAACTGCGTATTCGGCCTCATTGACCCGGATAGGAACGACCAGAGGAAGAACAGGCACCCTGCTTCGCAGCGGACTTTGGCGGATTGGAAGGCAGGTTACTCCGTGAAGCCCGTAAAGCTCTTCTTCCGTAAAAAATTCTGCGGTATCCGGAAGAGGATTTTTATAAAGGGAATAGGCAGTTTTTCCATCTCCGGAGAGAACCAGGGCAGACTGTACCAGATAGTTGCAGCCTGCCAGATCGGACAGTTCATTTTGAACCAGACGTTCCTGAACGATATAGGACACAGAGGGAGAGGCCAGCATACGGATATCGGAAGAAAATTCAGCCGTTCCGCAGATGGCAGTCAACCGATCCATAATATTCTTATAGTTATAATTTAAGGTTTTAGAGGCATTCTGGGCCGCCTGCTTCGTCCTCTCAAACTGCCGGTCTGAAAGGATGAAGCTGTAATAAAAAATGGAAATAGCAGTAATCAGCGTAGTCAGAACCAGGGTCAGGATCCCGATTACGATATTTATTTTCCCCATAAGGGAGGCATCTCTAAAGTGCCGGGGTAATTGTTTTTTCACAGCAAGGCCTCCTGCCTGTTTTAAGATCGGTATTTTGCCTGAAAGTCCGAGGGTGTAATGCCATGGACATTTTTAAATGCCCGGGAAAAGGAGCGGTAATCCCCATATCCTACATCATAAGCCACATCGCTGATCGAAGCAGAGGGATTCATAAGAACGCGGCGGGCATATTCCATTTTTTCTGTCAGCAGATAATCCCTTAAATTTACATTTGTCTTATTTTTAAAATAAATGGCAAAATAAGAGGGGCTCAGATGAACCTCACGGGCAATATCCTCGATTTTGATATGGTTTGTGATGTTCGAGTGGATATATTCCTTGGCAGTGCAGATGATGGGATCATCGGCTTTGGATGCATTTTCCTGCACCTGAACGTATTTGGAAGATGCGTAGCCGTACACAGCGTCGATAAATTCCGACAGCTGGCAGAAGGAGTCGCACAGCCACTGGCGGATCTGGGACAGCTGTTTGAAACGGTAAAGGTCTCTGGCAGTAGCAATTTCTGATATTTCTCCGTGGGAAAAATTGGAAAACTCCTGCTGAACCTGATGGAACAGGGCGTAGCACAGGCTGTAAACATAGTTTGGCGGCGGCATAGGTACATAGAGAAGGCTGTCAATAAATTCATCGCAATAGGCTTTGATCTTATCTCTGTCCTTTTTTACAATATACTGAAAAAGAGGAAGGTAGTCTATATCAGACAGCCGGGTTTTGGGCGGTACGCTGCAGATCGTCTCATAAGTGAAAATGTGGGAGGAGGAATCATACAGCTGATAGGTAAGAGCAGTCAGCGCCCGGTTGTAGGAATAGGAACATTCCATCAGTCCGGATACCGTATCTCCGACGCCGATCAGGGGCAGCGAAAGTCCGGCATTTTTTAAGGATTCCAGACAGCGCAGGGCAACATGAAAGGGGATCAGGCTGGAGGTATTGAAGATTCCGATGAGCTGTTTGGCATCATGCTTCCAGAAAATGCATTTTTCACCGGCAAATTCCTGATTCAGCTGCTTTAAAACAGGATCAGGGGAGAATGAGGCTGTGCCGGAAGAAAGGGTTTCTTCAAATATAAAAGCGCAGACATAGCAGGAACTGTCGCTTAAAGGCAGCTGCGTATCGCACAGCATCCGGGAAATAATACCGGATTCCAGGATTTTCCCATCAATGAGATTATTGAAAAAATTAAAATTAAACTGCTCCTGATACAGACGCCGGGTGCTGTGACGGCTCTGGCTGGTCCTTTCCATAAAAATACGGCAGATTTCGTCCGTAAGCTCGGTACTGTTCAGAGGCTTTAAAAGATAGGCCTTGGTTCCGTACTGCATGGCCTCCTTTGCATAAGAAAAGTCATCATAGCCGCTTAATATGATAAAATCGGTAGAGATTCCCGCATTGCGGCAGCGCTCAATGACCTGGATCCCTGTAAGGTCTGGCATCCGGATGTCGATAATGGCCAGATCTGGCTTATATTTAATGATAGCATCTAACGCCTCATGGCCGTTGGACGCCAGGGCTGCAATACGGATTCCCAGACTTTCCCAGTCGATTGCGGTTTTTACTCCTTCCAGAACGGAATATTCATCGTCTGCCAGAACAGCAGTAAATTCAACGGTATTTTGTTCCATGAGGGTCCTCCTGTGGGCGAAAATAAATAGATGATGGTACAGACAGATAATCAGAAATATGGTGTGATTTCGATTATATACGCCAGTATAATGACTGTCAAGCATGGGATTTGTTACATGAGACAGAATAAAAATTGTTACATGGAAGATAAAATATGTCCTTCTGATTGTGAAAAATAAATGATAAAGTTATGCCATCGACAGGTAAGAAGGAAACAGAAAATAAAAAATTTTAAGGAGGAAGTTATGAGAAAGAAACGTTTCATCAGCATTGCTCTGGCAGCAGTGATGGCAGCTTCTGTTGTAGGCTGCGGTTCCGGTTCCGACACGGCAGCGAATGTAGAAAATACCCAGGCAGAGGGCGGAGAAGCCAAGGCTCCTGAGGGTGCGACTACAGTAGAGGTATGGACAGAGGATCGTCACGATCTGGAGTATGTAGAAAAGATGATCGATCAGTACAATCAGAATAATGATGACAATATTTTCATCAATCTGACCGTTATCACTGAGGATTACAAGAATATGCTGGCTCTTGCATACAACGGCGGAACCGCACCTGATGTAGTAGGTGCAAACAGCCTTCCTTTAAATACATTTGCAGATACAGGGATCCTGATGCCGTTAAATGAGTACATTGACTCTGATGAAACCTTCCAGAAGGTAAACGAGCCATATGAGCATGCTTATGAGGGCGAGAATACAAGAAACGGAAATATTTACTTTGTATACAGCGGTATGCGTTCCGGCGTTCGTGTAGAATATAATAAGAATATTCTGGAAGAGTGCGGTTATACAGAAATTCCTTCCAAATTAGAAGATTACATTGATATGGCAAAAGATATCACTGCAAAGGGCGCTGGTAATTACTATGGTATCGGATTTACATCCGCATCCACCTTTGAGCGTCTTCTGGAAATGTGCGCTCAGGTTTCCGGTATTTACTACTATGACTATGTAAACGGAAAATATGACTTCAGCGGCTACAAGGATATTGTTGAGCTTGGAAAGAGATTTATTTCTGAAGACATCGCATATCCGGATCAGCAGGGCGTTGACAACATGAGAGCGCTGTTTGCAGAAGGCCAGTTTGCCCTGTGGAGCAACGCTTCTCAGGAAGCCAGCGTATTTACCAATCAGATCCCGATTACCGAGTTTGAGTGGGGCGTAGCAGAGGTTCCTTCCCTGACAGGCGAGATCAAGGGCGCGCTGCAGACAACTCCTTCCAAGGCATACGGTATCGTATCTACCTCTGAGCACAAGGATGAGGCATGGAAGGTAATCCAGTACTTCCAGTCTGAAGAGTTCTTAAAAGGATATCTGGAGAGCGGCTACTGCCTGCCGATCAGCACCTATATGGATGCTGCAATCGACAAGACCAAGATCGGACGTATGGCAGATTTCTCACTGCTTGATTATGAGTCCGTATATCCGAAGCCTCCGGTAATTAACCTGACAGGAGATGACTACAGAGTTGTGCTTTGGAATGCAGTAATGGATTATGTAGACGTAGATGAGGCCATCGAAGATCTGAATACCCGTTACAATGAGGCTCTGGAGGCAGACGTGGCTTCCGGCGCTACCAAGAGACTGGTGATTTCCGATTATGATCCTCTTCATCCAAGCGACGGAACGATCACATATCTGGATAAATAAGCAATAATTGACAGAGGGGATCCGGCTGCTGGAATGTACCGGTTCCCCTTCGGTTTTTACAGCCTGTATGCAGGAGGTTTTAGATGAACACGAAGAAGAAAAAATTTAAGATTACAAGGGACGGTATTGCGGCGGCGCTGATGCTGACTCCCTCCACCATCCTTTTAGCTGTGTGCTCCATCTATCCATTTATCTGGATTTTCCGGTATGTATGTTTTGACTATAATGGATTTACAGCTACCTATACCGGAAGCCGGAACTTTATGAGAATGTTGTCGGATAAGGCATTCTGGGGAAGCGTGGGACACACTATGGAATACGCAGTCTATAAGCTGGCCTTTATTATCCCCCTGGCGCTGCTTTTAGCTGTACTTTTAAATGCAAAGATGAGAGGAAGCAATTTCTTCAGAGGCATTTATTTTATGCCTACGGTTATCAGTACGTCTATTTCCGGTATGATCTTTGCATTTATTTTTGCAACTCAGAACGGTATTGCTAATGAAATGCTTTTAAGTGCACACCTGATTGATTCTCCCATTAAATGGCTGACCAGCAAGGAATGGGTTATGGTGGCTGTAACGGTACTGGCAGTCTGGGGCGGTCTTGGAAACTATATGCTGTATTTTACTACGGGAATGAACAGCGTGGCAGAGGACGTATATGAATCGGCCAGGATCGACGGGGCAGGCGCAGTCCAGACCTTCTTTTATATCACACTGCCTATGCTGGCTCCGGTTCTTAAGGTTGTTCTGATGCTGGCTATTACCAGCGCATTTAAGGATTACGAGGCGATCATGGTTCTCTCCAAGGGAGGTCCGGGAAACCGCTCTATGGTAATGTTCTTATACATTTACAACCTGATCTTTGGAACTACCAATACAACCACTCAGGCACAGATCGGTTACGGCGCTCTCTTAAGTGTTGTGGCAGCTCTGATCGTAGGTATTATCACAGCAATCTATCTGTTTGTATCCAGAAAACTGGATGATGTAGTATAAGGAGGAAAACCATGGAAAAAGGTCATGCGGTGTATTCCACCAAATCGAAAATTTTACGAGGGATTGTCTGGGTGCTTATGCTGATCCTGGCGCTCTTTATGGTATTCCCGATCCTTTATATCATACTGGGTTCCTTTAAGGAAAACTCAGAGCTTTTAGTAGGCGGAACAAATATCCTTCCAAGCCACTGGGTATTTTCCAATTACTCAGATGCATGGAAGCAGGCTAATTTTGCTACCTACACTATGAACAGTATTTTCCTGGCTCTGGGTGTTATGACGATTACGCTTCTTACATCTACTATGTCCGGATATGTATTTTCCAGAAGGAATTTCCGGGGAAAAGAACTCCTGTACAGCCTGTTTGTAGCGTTTATGTTTATCAATGTGGGTTCTGTTTCATTAAGACCTCTGTTTGAACTTGCGGTAAAGCTGCATATGAATAAGAATCTTTTCTCGGTTATCCTTATTTCGGTAGGAACCGGACAGGCAACTTATATTTTCCTTTGCAGAGGCTTTGTAAACTCCCTTCCAAAGGAGCTGGATGAGGCAGCCAAGATTGACGGATGTACCTTCTTTCAGACCTACCGTCTGGTAATCGTGCCTCTGTTAAAGCCGGTTATGGCTACTATCGCGCTTTTGTCCTTTAGACAGGGCTGGAACGAGTACATTCTTCCGCTGGTATTTACCATGACAAATGATAAATTAAGACCTCTGACGGTAGGTGTAAATATGCTGAAAAATGCAGGGGACGGCGCTGCAGCCTGGAACATCATGTTTGCAGGAGCGACCATTGCAATCATCCCCATGCTCATTACATACTGTATTTTCAGCAGATACTTTATGGGCGGTATGACTACCGGCGCAGTAAAGGGATAAAAATGAGCCGCTTATCTTTGGATAGGCGGCTTATTTTAATAAGAGCGCCTGCGGGCGTATAATGAAGGAGAAAACGGATGAAGGAATGGAAGCTGGGCCATGACGGGTTTGTCATGGAATATATGATCGCGGGGCCGAAGGTTACGCCTTTTCAGTCGGATGAGAGGGCGGAAAACCAGCTGGAGCTGGAAGCGCGTCTCAGAGCGCAGATCGTAACGCCTAAAAAGGAGGAATACCAGGTCGATCCCCGATTGGGACAGGAGGCGGAGAACGGGTGCAGATGGTCTGTATGGGCTCCGGGAAATAACTGCTTTATTGACGTATCCCATTTCTACAGCACGCTTCAGAGCGTCAGCCTGTTAGCTGCTGTGAGCCTGAATGCAGATACAGCCTGTGAGGTGCAGGCCAGGATCTGGACCTATATGGCAATGGGGATCTACTGCAACGGGAAACTGGCAGGAGAGGTAAAACGGCCGGTTTATAAGCCGATCCAGTATCAGGATGTGATATTTCAGCTGAATCAGGGAAAGAATCTGATCCTGTGTGAATGTGAGAATCTGGGTGTGCGGGATACCAGAAATATAGTGGGAATCCAGATCATGAGCCATAGGGAGCACATAAAGACAGCACTGCCGGACGACCGGTTCCAGGAGCAGGTATTTGAGGATACGGAATTTATGAGGCAGCTTCGGCTGGAACAGGGAAGTCTTGTGATGCCCGAAACTGCAGGGGCAGAGACATCTGTCTGCTTTCACAGGGACAGTCCGGACTATGAGGTTATGTGCCTTCCCCAAAAGGAGATTTCTCTTGAGGGAAAGAAGATCCTGCCTGTGCCGGAAGAAACAGCCCTTATATCCGTAATACGGAAGCGCCCGGAATATGAACTGAGCCGTGAGCTGGAATTTACAGAACGCCGCCTCCCCTGTTATCCGTCATCGGGTATGACAGAAGAAGAAAACTGGAAGCGGATCTTAAAGGAAATTGCATCTGTGGGAAGCCTGAACCGGGGAAAATTCGGTTTTGCGGTTTTTAATATCCTGGCAAGAAAGCAGCTGGGAATCCATGACCCTAAGGACAGGCAGCGCTTATTTGAAACGCTGGATCTGATCGAGGAACGGGTGGACTGCTCAGATTTTCTGGTCTGCGGCCTGATCCGGTATATGCATCTGTATGAGATGGATGAAAAGCTGCAGGAGAGAACAAAGCAGGTACTTTTAAATTACCGGTATTGGATGGATATGAACGGGGCGGACGCCATGTGCTTCTGGAGCGAAAATCATTCCCTGATGTTTTACTCTGCTGCCATGGAAACCGGAAAGCTTTACCCTGAGGAGTATTTCCCGCGGGCAGGCATGAAGGGAGAAGCGCTTCAGAAATGGGGACGCAGCCGTCTTTTGCAGTGGCTGGATGATACAGAAGAATACGGTTTTGAGGAATTTTTAAGCACCGTCTATATGTGCGTGACCTTTGCGGCTCTGTTAAATGTGATTGATTTTGCCGAAAAGGAGATTTCAGACCGGGCAAGGGCACTGGAGGACCGCCTGGTGGAGGAACTTTGTACTCAGACCTTTAAAGGAAGCATCATTGCGCCTATGGGACGGGTTTACAGAGAGGTAATTTATCCCTTCTGCCAGGGAGCACAGTCTCTGATCAACCGGATCGACCCGGAGGCGCCCTGGGCTTACGGAGAGGGATGGCTGGGCTTTCTTTCAGGAAGCACCTACCGTTTCCCACAGGGGATGAAGGAACGGATGAAGCAGGATATATCCTGCCGCTGTACATCCGGAAATGCTGCCATCGTTCTTGAAAAAACGCAGGATTACTGCTTAACCTCCGTAGAATCTCCCAGAGCAGACCGTGACGCCAGATGGGAAAATATCCGCTCCGGGCAGGGAGAAAAAGTCCATACCCATGCATTTACCAAATCATTAAATGAATGCTTCCATGGAACATCTGCTTTCGGGCCGGGAATTTACGGTTATCAGCAGCATATGTGGTATGGAGCACTGTCACCGGAGGCAGTGATATTTGCAAACCATCCGGGAGCCACCTCGGAACAATCCGATATGCGGCCGGGATACTGGTATGGAAATGGTGTGATGCCGGCTGTAAAGCAGGTTCCGGGAAAAGTGGGTGCGGTTTACCGGATTCCTGAAAGCCATCCCATTCATTTTACCCATATTTACTGCCCCAGGGATCGGTTTGACCGTGTGCTGAAGGCCGGAAACTGGCTCCTCTTAAAAAAGGATACAGGCTATATGGGATTGTGGTGCAGTACAGAGATGACGCCCTTTGACGATACGATCTTTCACTGTGAACTCAGGGCTTATGGTGATGATATGGCATATCTGTGCGTCTGCGGCAGTACGGAGAAATGGAACACACTGGAAGAATTTGGAAACTGGGTGCAGGGACTGAAACCGTCTTACTGCCGGGAAACGGGAACCTTAAAAACAGAGGACGGATTTGAACTTCGTTATCAGGCGGTGCAGGACGATACGCAGTATCTTTTATAAAAATAAAAAAGGGAAGGAAAACATGATGAAAACAGAGAAGAATCTTACCAGGATCAAGGCGCCAGTTATCTTTAAGGCGGCAGAAAACGTAAGCTGGAGCAGCCCAAGGCTCTATATAAAGGATGGAGTAAAGACCATTGTGATGAACCGTCATGTAAGCGATGGAGATCACACAGAAACCGTACAGGTGGCAAGCAGCAGCCGGGATTTAACATACTGGACAGTTCCGTCCGTTTTTGAGGGCGGACAGCCGGAGGGAGAAGCAGGAAAGGAAGCAGAGCCCTCCCGGAGCTGGACACAGTTTCCGTGGGCAGCAGCCGGGATCCATGCCGTAAGCGCAGTCTGGGATACAGAACTTGAAATGTATCTGGCTGTCTATGAGGGACAGGAAATGACAGGGAAACGGTTCGGGAGCATCGGCCTTGCAGTCAGCAAAGATCTGATCCACTGGCAGAGCTTTTTCAGGGATCAGCCCACCTATCCCGGTCATGGCATGATCTATGAGGGAGATTACTATCCATCCATTCCTTTTGGAGAGTATATTCATTCCATGGAGCTTCCGACAGGAGAAAATGTGTTTGATGTGCGTGATTACGGAGCGGTTCCCGATGGAGAAACTCTTTCTACAGAAGCGGTTCAGGCAGCAGTGGATGCTGCGGCAGCCTGCGGGGGAACGGTACTGGTTGCAGGCGGCTATTATTGTGTGGGAACTGTTTATGTGGCTTCCGGCGTTACCCTGTGGATCCAGAAGGACAGCGCCCTGTGTGCTTCCAGAGATTTAAAGCAGTATAAAGACGCCCTGATTGCCTGCGTAAATGCAGAAAATGTGAAAATCACAGGAGGCGGAAAAATCATTGGAAGGGGAGAATATTTTGTTTATCTGCCAAAGAATCCGCCTTTGACGGTTCCTATGGAGACAACTAAGCTTCCGCCCTTTTTATATGATCCCATGGGATATCCGGTAGATTCTATCCGCTATACATACCGCAGCCGGATCCGTTATGCGGAGGACCGCTATGCGGAAGGACTTCCTTCGATTCCAAGACCCATGTACACTCTGTGGGTGCGGGGCTGTACCAATGCGGTGATCGAAAATATCATAATCGAGGATGCTCTGGACTGGACCCTCAGCATTGACTGCAGCCATCAGGTTATGGTACATGATCTGGTAATCAATGGAAACCGCCATGTGGCAAATACAGACGGAATCGACATCATGGGAAGCAGCCAGGTCGAAATCGACCACTGCTTTGTATCCTGTGCCGACGACGGGATCTGTGTGAAATCCCCTATGAAGCAGGGGCATGATGGGATTACCATTGAGGATGCAGATGCAGAAATGAAGGGAACCGAGCAGGTTCATATTAAAAACTGTACCGTCGTTTCCGTAATGAATGCATTTAAGATCGGAACAGAGACATACTTTGATATTAAGGATATTACCGTTGAAAACTGCCGCTTTATGCTGCCGGACATTTATCCGGGAACGGTTTCCGGAATTTCCATTGAATCTGCAGACGGAAGCCGGATCCAGAATGTCCAGATCCGCAATATAGAGATGGACCGGGTCTGCTGTCCTGTTTTTATCTGCCTGAACATGAGAAACAAGTATGGATTTTTAAATGAAACGGATCGGCAGGAAAAAGCCTTCGGAGGAGCCATTGAACATGTTGTAATTGAGCATGTACGGGCTTATAATACAGAGGTTCCGAGTATTATCACAGGCTTTCAGACGGATGAGAACGGAGTTCATACGGAACGCCGTGTATCAGATATCAGGATCCGTGATTTTAAGGCTGTTTACCATGATAATAAGGAGGTTCTGGATATTCGGACTCCTGTTTATGAGAATGTCCGCGATTACCCGGAAAATAACGCATTTGGAGATGTACCTGCATATGGATTTTATATCCGCCATGCAGACAGAGTCACTCTGGAGGACTGGGAGGTTATCCCCAGAACCATGAATACCAGGGAAGCGCTTGTACGGGAATATACAGATTGAGAGGGAAAAAGATATGGACACTGTTTATGAGAAGATTAAAAATGAGTATGAGGTATGGAAAAAGAAGGTCACAGAGGATGCAGACCTGAAAGCAGAGCTTACGGACATGGAGGGAAAGGAAGACCGGATTACGGATGCATTTTATCAGAATCTGGCCTTTGGAACAGGAGGACTGCGCGGCGTGATCGGCGCAGGAACCAACCGCATGAATATTTATACCGTAGGAAAGGCTTCTCAGGGACTGGCAGATTATATCAACCGCCATTTCCCAAAAGAAGAGCGGAAAATTGCAATCAGCTATGACAGCCGGATTAAGAGCAGCCTGTTTGCAAAGCGGGCTGCGGAGGTTTTTGCGGCCAATGGGATCAGGGTATTTATCTATACGGAGCTGATGCCCACTCCGATGTTGTCCTGGGCAGTACGCAGCTTAAGCTGCGCCGCAGGCGTAATGGTAACTGCAAGCCACAATCCTTCCAAATACAACGGATATAAGGTATATGGCCCGGACGGCTGCCAGATCACAACAGATGCTGCAGCAGAAATCCTTGGATGCATCGAAAAAACAGATGCGTTTGAGGATGTAAAAAGGGAAGATTTTGAAACTGCCCTTGAAAACGGCAGGATTTCCTATATCGGAGAAGACACGGTCACTTCCTTTATCGAGGCGGTGAAGGGCCAGTCCATGCTGACAAGATCAGAAGAAAACGTGGATAAAAATATTTCTATCGTATACTCTCCTTTAAATGGAACCGGATTAAAGCCGGTGTTAAGAACACTTAAAGAAAGCGGCTTTACCAATATTACGGTTGTAAAGGAACAGGAGCAGCCGGACGGCCATTTTCCGACCTGTCCCTATCCTAATCCGGAGATTCGGGAGGCAATGGCTCTTGGAATGGAGTATGCAAAGAAGTGCAGTGCAGACCTTCTTTTGGCGACAGATCCGGACTGTGACCGTGTGGGGATCGCGGTTCCCAACCGTGAGGGCGAATATGTGCTTTTATCCGGAAATGCGACAGGGCTTCTTCTGTTAAACTATATCTGCAGCATGAGGCAGGCAGCAGGGACTATGCCGGAGCACCCGGTTTTTGTAAAAACCATTGTTACAATGGATATGGCAGCCAGGATCGCAGCTGATTATGGAGTAAAGACAGTGGATGTGCTGACCGGATTTAAATTTATCGGGGATCAGATCGCACGCCTGGAAGCAGAGGGAAGAGAGAATGATTATATCCTGGGCTTTGAGGAAAGCTACGGATATTTAAGTGGAAGCTATGTCCGTGATAAAGATGCGGTAGACGGCGCGTTTTTAATCTGTGAGATGGCTGCATATTACCGTTCTAAGGGAATGGGGCTTTTAGAAGTGCTTGAGGGGCTGTATGAAAAATATGGTTTCTGCCTTAACACCCTTCATTCCTATGAATTTGAGGGAATGGAAGGCTTTGAAAAGATGAAGGGAATCATGAACCGCCTTCACACCATGGCTTCCCGTATAGCGGAGGGAGAGGCAGTCTGCATCGGCGGACGAAAGACAGAAGCCGTAGAGGATTATCTGTCCGGTACGATCAGCAGGGCGGACAAAACGACAGAGCCGATCGCAGGCCTTCCTTCCTCGGATGTGCTGAAATTCCGTCTGGCCGGAAATGCGTCTGTGGTTGTAAGGCCTTCAGGAACAGAGCCCAAGTTAAAGCTGTATATTTCCGTGAGTGCAGAAGACAAAGGGAAGGCTCAGGCAGAGGAAGAGAAAATCACAGCTCAGATGGAAGAGTGGTTTTTATAAGAAAAAGAACAGGACTGATTGAAAATTCCTTCTTGACTTTAGCAAGTTAACTTGCTATACTGTCCCTAAAATGTACATCGAAAGATGGAGCATCCCATATACGTCCGCTTAAAACCGGGCGCATACCCCAACAAAAACCAAAGGAGGATCAGTACCATGTCATATGTTGATGAGATTTATGAGAGAGTGGTAGCACAGAATCCCGGTGAGCCGGAATTCCACCAGGCAGTAAAGGAAGTTTTGGATTCCTTAAAGCTGGTGATCGACGCAAATGAGGAAAAGTACCGCAAAGCGGGCATCCTGGAGCGTTTTACAGAGCCGGAGCGCATTATTTCGTTCCGCGTGCCGTGGGTGGACGATCAGGGAAATGTGCAGGTCAATAAAGGTTACAGAGTGCAGTTTAACAGCGCCATTGGACCTTATAAGGGCGGACTTCGTTTCCATCCATCCGTAAATCAGAGTATTCTTAAGTTTTTGGGCTTTGAGCAGACCTTAAAGAACTCTCTGACCGGTCTTCCTATGGGCGGCGGAAAGGGCGGCTCCAACTTTGATCCAAAGGGCAAATCCGACCGTGAGATCATGGCCTTCTGCCAGAGCTTTATGACAGAACTGTACCGTCATATCGGCAAGGATACGGACGTTCCCGCAGGCGATATCGGCGTAGGCGGAAGAGAGGTCGGATATATGTTCGGCCAGTACAAGAGACTGACCGGCTTATATGAGGGCGTTCTCACCGGAAAGGGACTGACCTTCGGCGGTTCTCTGGCAAGAACCCAGGCGACCGGCTATGGCCTTGTATACATGCTGGATGAGATGTTAAAGCACAACGGCAAGGAGATTGCAGGAAAGACGGTAATCGTATCTGGTTCCGGAAATGTTGCCATCTATGCAGTTGAGAAGGCACAGCAGTTTGGCGCAAAGGTAGTTGCCATGAGCGATTCCAACGGCTATGTATACGATCCGGAAGGCATTAAGCTGGATGTGGTAAAGGAGATCAAGGAAGTGCGCAGAGGCCGCATTAAGGAATATGCAGAGGCAGTTTCTTCCGCTGTATATACAGAAGGAAAGGGCATCTGGACGGTTCCCTGCGATATCGCTCTTCCATGCGCAACTCAGAATGAGCTGAATCTGGAGGATGCAAAAGCCCTTCTGGCAAACGGCTGCTTTGCAGTGGCAGAGGGTGCAAATATGCCTTCCACCAGAGAGGCAACGGATCTCTTTGTTGAGAAGAAGATCCTGTTTATGCCTGGTAAGGCGGCTAACGCAGGCGGCGTAGCAACCTCTGGACTGGAGCAGAGCCAGAACTCCTTAAGACTGTCCTGGACCTTTGAAGAGGTAGACGAAAAGCTTCACAGGATCATGGCTGATATCTTTGCAAAGGCTGCCGATGCGGCAGAGCGCTACGGTGTTCCCGGAAACTATGTGGCAGGCGCCAATATTGCAGGCTTTGAGAAGGTTGTTGAGGCTATGCTGGGTCAGGGAATTGTATAAAACAGAATGAAAAAATGAACTCCCGCGCATAAACGGAAACGGTATATGCGCGGGAGTTTTTATATGGAAATAAAAGTAAAAAAACAATTGAAATGACAAACATTTCCTGATATACTAAGGTGCATTTGGTTACAAAAACGAAACAAAAAAGAAGAGGAGAAGCAGAAATGAAACGACAACTGGCATGTGTGCTGGCTGCCTGCATTGGCCTGCAGCTTCCCCTTGGCGCCTTTAACGCCTATGGAGCGCAGCTGCCGGAATCAGCAGGGCAAATGGAAGCCCTGGAGGAAAGCAAAATCCCCGGTCTGGAATCAGACAGCAGGGACGAGGAAACGCAGACTGAGGAAACAGAGAAAGAAACGATTCCCACTGCAAGTTCATCTGAAAGCCATCGGCAGGAAGATGAAGAGGATGGAGGAACAGAGACAGAATCAGTTCCCACTGCAAGTCCCAGTGAGCCGGTAAAGCTGGGAAAAGAGCACAGAGGCGCTGTTATGGTGGAAATACGGACCCTGCTGCCTGTAATGTCTGCTGTGGATTTTAATGTTGAATTAAATGAAGTCGTATCCAAAAAAGCAAGAGCGAACGAAGACGGGGATATTTACCAGGATTCTCTTACCATCAGCCTGATGCCTGAAGAGGAGCCGGGAGAGGGACAGCAGGAAAATGAGACCTTTGAAAATGTTCCAAATGGAATGTATGAGCTTGAGGTAACAGCCGAAGGCTATCTTCCATATGAACAGACCATAGAGGTCAAGGATGATACCTCCAAGATCATGATTTTAAATGATTACGGTGATTATGAATATTCCTCCTCCGCTCATCCGGGCTTGATCCGTATGGGTGATGTGGACGGAAGCGGAACCATTGATAAAGAGGATATGAATGCTCTGGTAGATGCTGTTTATGAAGGCGATCTCACAGGTATGGATGAGGAAGGCATGGATTTAAACCGTGACGGAGAAATCGACCTGGTGGATCTTCAGTATTTTGCCAGCCTGTATAAAGGAAAGGAAGGCAGTGATAATAAATATCCGGTTTCTACGATTGAACGTTCGATCACGGTTCAGGAAGGCGATGTAACGCTTGCCTCCCCAAGTGAAGCGACAAAAAGCAATGCTACAAAAGTAGAGGGAACGGTACAGGATCTGTTTAATAATGATACAGAGAGTTCCATAACACTGGAGCATGCGGACAGCGAGATAGATGAACCGATTTCAGAGGCTTATCCGGTTGAACTGGAGCTGGATCTTTCCAGACAGCCGGTGATCGGAGGAATTGTAATCCAGTCTCCGCCTGATTCTGAGGGCGCGATCAGCACTGGTGAGGTAGAAGCAGAGCTGACTGACGGCGAGAAGATCGCAGTAACCATTGACAGGTATGCGAGAACTAAAAAGCGCCGTTCCTTCCGAAGCGGTGCGACTGCCATGATCGATGCAGACGGTGCGATCCTGATTGATCTGAAGAATCAGAAGCCTGTGAAAAAGATCCGTATTAAGGTAACGGGAACCGTATCGGAAGGAAATCTGGCAGAAATCAGCCAGGTGGAATTTTTAGGCGATATGAAGGACCGCATCCCGCCGCCAGCCCAGAATATCCCTCAGAATGTAAGCGCACAGATCGGAAGCAAGATCTTTACCCTTACATGGGATAAAGAGGTAAATATTACAGGCTATGAGGTTTCCATTACAAATAATGGAAAAACGGAAATTATCGAAACGACGGCAAATACCCTGGTTGTTGATGAATTTAATGGAAAAGAACTGTTAAATTATGAAACGTTTCTGGTAAAGGTGCGTTCTGTAAACGGAAGCTGGAAGAGCAGCTACAGCGCTCAGATTGCCGTAACACCGGAACCGGACGGTCCGCCGCCTGCACCGGAAAACATTTCCATTGAGGGAGGCTATAAGAGCCTTCATATCTCATGGAAAAAGATGAAGGATACAAAGAGCTACAGCCTGTATTACCGCAAGGCGGGCACAGAAGACGCGTTTACAATGCTTGGCGAGTTTACAGGAACGAGCACAACCATCAGCGGTCTGGAAGATAAGACGGAGTATGAGATCTACATGGTTGGCCATAACCCTATAGGAGACAGTCCGGCTTCTGAGAAATATTCCGGAAGCACCATCACAGTAGATGCGGCAAAAATGCCGGCGTACCGCCTGATCAACAAAGCTGCAGAGACAGGGGAAGCGCTGACGGAGCATATAAAAGAGGTATCCATTGTAGCCGGTTCCATAACAGGAGTGCCGGGAGATGTGGTGGACGGCGATCCGCTTTCTTATTGGGAATTAGATGACTGGGATGCTGGCGGTGTATATCAGAATTACCGCGGCCCTATTATCACGTTGGATCAGTCCTATGAAATGGACACCATTGCATTTACTGCAGGCCCGAATCAGAAAGCCGGTTTCAGAGAATTCTGCATCAGAGCCTGGGATGGGGAAGGCAGTGAGCCAACCATCATAAAGGGACGCCTTTCTGCAAGAGCCAGTCTGGACGGAAATGGAAAGACATACTATGAGTTTATGGCAGATGAGCCGTTTACTGCAGATAAGGTTCAGATCAATGTATCCGTACCAAGCAATCAGCGCGGTATCAGTATTGCAGAGGTGCGTTTCTATGAATATGATGTGCTTTTAAATGAGGTACTTTCTCTGTATACAGATGATTTGCATATGACGCTTCGCGGGGATGTTACCATGGATACCATTGCAGAGCTGAGAGCACGGGCAGATGAGGTGGATCCTGAAAGCGGAGAAATGACGCCTAAGAGAGAGCTTATTTTAAAAGAGCTTGATAATGCAGAGCTGATCTTAAAGAATGAAGCGGTTCAGAATGTGATTAAAGTGGATACCACCGTATCCAAGGCATATGATAAACACATTACCTTCAGCGGCGGCCTTAACGGATGGCAGCCATTAGGAACGGCAGCGTTAGCCGGTGAGCAGATTGTGGTTTATGTAGGAGCAGCCGGAAAGCGTCCCGGAGATAACACAAATCTGGCGCTTTATGCGACCCAGTATCACGGAGAAGCAAGCCATTTCCAGAAAAAGGTAATGGATTTAAAGGTGGGGATCAATGAAATTGAGATTCCGGCCGTATCCAGCCTGGGAGTGGAAAAGGGCGGTGCGCTCTATGTAGAGTATACGGGAAATAATCCCAATGACGAATACGGAGTGCGTGTGATCGGCGGTTCTCAGTACCCTGTTTTAGATGTAACCAGGGCAAAGACAGAGGAGGAGCGCCGGGAGCTGATCGATGCATATGTGGAAGAGATGATAGAGTATGTTCCGAAGATTGAAGCTCTGCACAATGCGGATCAGGACAATGAAAAATCCCACTATGCGCTTTCAAAGAATGAATACCAGGAGAAAAACTGTATCCTGGGAGCAACGGATATTGTGCTGGATCAGGTGATGTATTCCGTACCGATCAAACAGGTTTATAAGTCTATTACAGGAAATAATGAATCAGCAGAGGAAGCGGCAGAGAAGCTGTCCCAGTCCCTTACAGCTATGGATGAGATGGTTCACTTATTCTACCAGCACAAGGGACTCAGCGAAAATCCTGTGATTGGCGGGACGACCTACGGAAAAGACAAGCTGCCGACCACCCGCTTAAACATCCGTTACCAGAGAATGTTTGCAGGCGCATTTATGTACGCAGGCGGCCTTCATATCGGTATCGAATGGGATTCCTCTACGCTGGTAGGCGGTTCTGTACCTGTGAAGCATGATAACGGTAAATATGTAAGCGGTAGCTACTTTGGCTGGGGAATTGCCCATGAGATCGGCCATATCATCAACGAAGGCGCTTACGCTGTGGCTGAGGTCACAAATAACTACTATTCAATTCTGGCTCAGGCCAAGGATACCAATGATTCTGTGCGCTTTAAGTATGAGGACGCTTACAGAAAGGTAACCTCCGGAACAAAGGGCGGAAGCAGCGATCAGCTGGGAATGTACTGGCAGTTCCATTTGGCCTATGATGACGGATATAACTTTAAGACCTATGAGGATTATGAGGAGCAGAGAAAGAACCTGATCTTTGCCCGCATCGATTCTTATGCAAGGGATATAAGCCGTGCTCCCGCTCCCGGTGATGTGAAGCTGACTCTGGACGGAGCTGATAAGGATAATAAGCTTATGCGTCTGGCCTGTGCGGCCGCTGAAAAGAACGTGCTTGAATTCTTCACACGCTGGGGAATGACGCCGGATGCAAAAACAAAGAAATATGCAGAGCAGTTTGATGCAGAAGAGAGAGCGATTTACTATATCAATGATGAGGCCAGAGAATACCGTGCAGAGGGCGGAAGCAGTATCGCAGATTCTGTAGAGGTAACAGCCACAGCACAGCAGGATGCAGCTGATCCAAGCCGTGTGACACTTACCATGGAAGCCAGCGGCAAAGACGGAGCTGCCATGAGAGGAGAGCTTTTCGGCTATGAGATCACCCGGATTCAGCGCCGCTACGGAAAGGAAGAGCGCCAGGTTGTTGGATTTACACAGGAGAATACGTTTACGGACGTGATTTCCGGAATCAATAACCGGGTGGTTGGATATGAGGTAAGAGGAATTGACTGGTGCATGATGCCGACAGAGGCTTATGTCCTGGCTGATGAGATCCTGGTTTCCCATGATGGAAGCATGGATAAGACCGGCTGGAGCATTACCGTAAATACCTTGTCCAAAGCGGATGAAGAGGTAAACGGGGATGTAAACAGTGAGGAAAACCAGTTCAACCAGTCCTGCAGCGGAACCATCAGCAGCGCAAAAATTATGATTGACAATGATCTGAATACTGCATATGAGGGAACGGTAAATGCGGCAGAGGATGCGGAACAAAAGGCAGAGGACGCTCAGGCAGTCATTTCCCTTGGCAGAACAGAGGCCATTGCAGGCGTGAAATATACATATAAAGGAACCGGGGAGCCGATCAAGAGATACTCCATTTCCATCAGCGAGGACGGAACAGACTGGAAGGAGATTAAAAAAGGAACCTTCCAGCTGAAGGATGGCGTCACCACAGTACATTTTGACAAGGAAAATGACGGAAAGTACTATATCTATGATGCAGCCTATGTGAAGATCACAGCGCTTGATTCCAACCGTTTCGCAGCTACGGAGATCGATATTCTCAGCCCTGTCGGAGACAGTGTTTGGCTGGATCAGTTTGGAATTCTGGCAGAGGATGCGGTATTTGAGCATTCCGGAAGTGATAATAGCGGTGAAGACAGCACAGCAACGTCTTCCAGCGCAAAACGCAGCGGCAGAACTGCAACCGGCAGCAATGCGACCAGAATCCCCAAGGGTTCCATCGTATTTACAGGACGCTACAAGGGAAATCCTGCCTATAACATGGTGATCCTCTATGATGAAAAGGGCAATGTAGTCGGCGGAAAGGATAAGGACGGAGATACAGTTGCAGATCAGCTGATCCTGGCTCCCGATCCAAAGGACGGACAGTTAGGAGAGGTTTCCGAGGGAAGCTGGATTTACTATATTGAGCCTGAATATCTGAATGGCTTTGAATGGTCAGAGAAGGTACGGGCAGAGCTTTACCGTGTCCAGGATGCGGAAACCAATGAAGGTGACCGCCTTGTAAGTGATACAAAGCTGATTTCCGTTCCGAATCCGATTCCGACCATCAAGCTGGAGAACAGTCAAACACCAAACAACGGAGAATAAGATAGAAAAACATGAAGAAGAAATCAATTTTCGGCTGTCTGGCCATCGTCTGCCTTCTTCTTGTGCTGATCCCGCCTGTGATGACACGGGCGGAAAAGCACAGCCTGATCACATGGGAAAAGAAGAGCAAAAATGTAGTAAGTATGTATCTGGAGCTTCAGGAAAAGGAAGCGTTTGAGGAGATTAAGGCCTTCAGCCTGACACTGAATTTTGACAGCAAGGAAGATCTGTCAAAGGAGCCTGTTTTTAAATTCGGATCTGATTTTAAGGGAGAGAAGGTATCGGTTCATGAAGAACGGTACAATGAGGAAGATCAGACCATGAAGCTGTATGTAGCCGGAAGGGATACCGTTCTTGAAAAAGGAGAAAAGATCCTTCTTGGAACCATTACCATAAAATCGGATGAAAATGTGACGATTTCCGTGGATGAGAATGATTTTCAGGTGGTAGACAGGCTTCATGAGAAGGGAATGATCACAGAATTCGGCGATTATGAGCCATATGAAATGATCCTTAAGAAAGAGGAAGAAACTACAAATCCGGAGACAGAAGCTCCTCCGTCTTACAATGACAGCAGTGACGAGGATGAGGAAGAGATTTATGAGTATGAAGTCCAGCCTCAGAAGGAGGAGGCTCCTGAGCCAAACGGCCAGTGGATGCAGAATGAAAAGGGCTGGTGGTTTGAAGCCTTAGACGGTTCCTATCCGGCAGACAGCTGGTATGAGTGCTCCTGGAACGGTTTTAAAGCATGGTATTACTTTAATGCTGAGGGATACATGAACAGCGGCTGGTTTACAGACCGTGACGGAAACACCTATTTCCTCCATGACCAGAATGACAGCAGAGCCGGTTCCATGTACACAGGCTGGAACTGGATCAATGGAAAGTGCTATTACTTCCAGGATACTCCCGCTCCCAACCGCCCGGTTGGCTCCATGATAAAGAATGGAATGACACCGGACGGCTATATGGTAAATGAAAACGGCGAGTGGATCATAGATGGGAATGTACAGGTAAAACAGTAAAACAGGAAGTTCAGATATTAACAAAAAGAAGGACGTTTGACTTATTTTAAGTCACAGTCCTTCTTTTTTACTGTATTTTCTGCAGTCTTATAGCAGGCAGAATGAGGGGGATTTTGATAAAAACTCTTTATTATTTTCTTTTATGAAAACAGGAAGCCAGCCTTTTTTCTTCCATATGCAGAAACTGGTTTGTACGGACAACATAGGTAACGGAGTCACAGCGTACATATGTGGAGGAAAAATGGATAGGTGTTCCATCGGAATTATAGGCGGTTTTTTCTACATAGAACAGAGGGTCGCCTACCAGACATTTTAGGAGGGATGCCTTAGAACTGTCGGCTAAAATTCCATTAATTTCCAGAGTGGCCTCTGCTACCTCCAGACCGTAATCTTCTTTTAAAATATGATAAAGAGGTTTTTCAGAGGCGGCTTTCTGTATAAAGTCAGGGAAGGCGGCTTCTGAAACATAGATGGTATCAAGGCCAATGGGTTTATTGTCTGCCCAGATGAGACGTTCTACATAAATAACAGGACTTCCTTCACACAGGCTGAGAGCTTCTGAAACACGGTCATCGGATTGGATTTTTTTGATCTCCAATACTTTATGACGGGAAGTGTGGCCATGGGAGGAAAGGGAATCGTTAAATCCTCTTGTCTCGGAGAGGGCAATTTTGTCCTTTTGTGGGCACACAAAGGTACCTTTTCCCTGAACCTTCTGTATTAATCCATTATGGGAAAGTTTTTCCATAGCTTTACGTATGGTGATTTTGCTTACATTATATTTTGCGCTTAGTTCGGTTTCTGTGGGAAGCTTGTCACCGGCTTTATAAATGTGTGTCTGGATATCGCTGCGAATGGATGCTTCAATCTGTTGATACAATGGTTTTGCACTTTTTGAATTCATAATAGGATTCTCCTTCAACAATTCATTATAGCATATATTATGATGATATGCAATCTTTAAGATTTTTATCTTTTTGTATCTTTTTTTGAAAATATACTTGATTTTTTCGGGATAAATCACTATAATAAGATATATAAAGATACATAATGATATATAATCAATTAGGAGGAGACGGACATGAGAGAAGAACATCTTAAACAGATTGCACAGGCGGTTAGCGCTGTGGAGCAGATGGGAACAGTGAATGCTGTTTATTTTGTGGCCTGTGGAGGTTCTCAGGCAGTTTTGATGGCAGGGCAGTATATTTTTGATAAGGAGACAACGGTTCCCAGCCATGTGTATACAGCGAATGAATTTATGTATGATACACCTAAGTCTTTAAACGAACAGTCTCTGGTAATCAGCTGTTCTCATTCCGGTAATACTCCGGAAACGGTTGCTGCTACGAAGCTTGCCAGAGAAAAAGGGGCTATGACGATTGCTTTATCAAATGCAGAAGGATCGCCTTTATGGAACGCCGCTCAGTGTCCTGTTCACTATGATTGGGGCAAAGAAGTGAGTGACAGCGACAAGAATAAAGGTATCCTTTATGGTCTTCTCTTCCATCTGCTGAAGGTTTTAGCGCCCAGTGAAAAATGGGATGTATGTCTGAAGGAGCTTGATAAGCTGTCTGAGCTGTCAGGAAAGGCAAAGGAGCTTTATCAGGAAAAGGCAGAGCGCTGGGCAAAGGAGAACAAGCGGGAGAAGCTTATCTATACTATTGGAAGCGGAATTAACTATGGAGAAGTGTATTCTACTGCGATGTGCTGGTTTATGGAAATGCAGTGGATCCACTCCGGCTGCATCCATTCCGGCGAGTATTTCCATGGTCCATTTGAGGTGACAGATTATGATGTTCCGTTTTTATTAGTAAAAAGTATTGGCAACACACGATTCCTGGATCAGAGAGTAGAGGATTTCAGTAAGAAATATTCAGACAAGATGCTCATTCTGGATCAGGAGGATCTTCCGCTGGCAGGAGTAGCAGATGAGGCTAAGCCTTATATTGCAGCCATTCTGTCCGGAGTAGTTATTCGTCAGTTTGTAGAAGCGATTGCTTTTGAGCGTGGACATTCTTTGGATGTGCGCCGGTATATGTGGCACATGGAGTATTAATCAACCGGAGAAAGAAGGAGGGGATTAAACATGCTGCCGCAGTTGGTTATTTTTGATGTAGACGGACTGCTTTTGGACACGGAGCAGGTGTGGAAACAGGCATGGCGCAAAACAGCTGATTCGTTTGGGCTTCTGAATGTACGGGACGAGGAATTTCATCGGCTGATTGGAAAAACCGGACAGGCTTCAATGAATGAGGCATGTGAAATTTTGAACGGGGCTTGCCGCGCAGAAGATTTTATGGAGCGTATGAGGGCGTTTGGCTCCAAAATGCTTGAAGAGGATCTGCGGTTAAAGCCGGGGGCACGGGAGCTGCTTGAGAAGCTGCAGGAAAAAGAAATTCCCTGTGCGGTTGCTACGGCAACCTCTCGGGAACTGACTGAAAAACGTCTGGGGCGAATGGGAATCCTTTCCTTCTTTTCTTATGTTTGCTGTGGGGATGAGGTGAGAAGAGGAAAACCATTCCCTGATATATACCTGAACGTTTTGAAGCAGATGAAATGCCCTGCCGACAGAGCGGTAGTTCTGGAGGATTCTCCCGTAGGCGTAGAGGCTGCTTTTCGGGCAGGGATTTCCTGTGTAATGATTCCAGATATGATTTTGCCGGGAGAAGCTGAAAAGGAGCGGGCAAAGTGGATTCTTCCGTCCTTATTTGAGGCGGGCCGCCGGATTTTTCAGGAAGACAGTGCAGGTACGACATAAACAAAGGCTTAAGAGGTGAAACATATGGAAAAAGAAGATTTCGGGATTTTGATGGTTACCCACGGCGGACTGGCAAAAGGGTATTTGAGCGCTTTAAAGCTGGTTTTGGATATTGATGAGACAGATTTAGACACAGTATGTTTTGAAGAAGGAGAAAGCACAGAGGAGTTTGAACAGTGTTTAAGGACTGTGATTGAAGAACAGTATAGAGACAGAAATCTGGTAATCCTCTTGGATATACCCGGCGGAACCCCGGCCAATACGGCTTTGCGGTTTCTGTCGGATTCAAGAAGGCTGATCGCAGGAGCTAATCTTACTGTGGCAGTGGAAGTAATGATGGAAAAGAAAAATCATACTCCCTGGGATAAACTGAATCTGGATTCCATTGCAGAGGATGGAAAAAACAGCGTTGTTTATTATAACAGGCTTTTGAAGGAGGAACAGGCTTATGATTAAATTAGTGCGGGTGGATCACAGGCTGCTGCATGGACAGGTTATTTTTTCCTGGACCCGGCAGACGGCAGCGAATCATATTATTGTGGCGGACGATCTGGTTCCTAATGACCCCATCGGAAAGATGGCATTGTCTCTTGCAAAGCCGTCAGGCTGTTCATTAGATATTATCCCTTTCAGTGAATTGAAACAGGCAGTGGAGTCCAACGCGGACAAGAATATTATGATTATTGTAAGAGGCCCTAAAGAAGCGTTGAGGCTTGTCCATGAGCTGCCTCAGGTCAGAGAGATTAATTACGGCGGCGTTGCAAAAAAACAGGATTCTAAACCATATGGAAAAGCAGTGTACCTAAATAAGGAAGAACTTAAGGATACACAGGAGATACTGTCAGAGGGGATCAGCATTTATATACAGCAGGTTCCCACCTCTCAGATTGAACATGCTGATTTTTCAAAATAGCAGATTGAGCAGAGAGGGGGTAATATTATGTTGATTCAATCAATTTTGCTGGGACTGGTGGGAATTATCGCAGTTATTGACTCACGGTTAATTGGCCGTCAGAATATTGGCAGGCCGTTGATTTTAAGTACGCTGGCAGGTCTGGTTCTGGGAGATTTAAGAGCTGGAGTTACGCTGGGAGCCAGTCTGGAGCTGATTTCCATGGGTTTTGTAGCCATTGGTGCGGCTGGTCCGCCAAATATGCAGTTGGGAAGTATTATCGCGACGTCATTTGCGATTTTATCCGGTGCGTCTACAGAGGCCGCGCTGACCATTGCTATCCCTGTGGCAGTAATTGGTGAGTTTATGAGCGTGATCATGCGTATTATCATTGCTCAGTTTTCTCATGTGGCAGATCGGGCGATAGAAGAAGAAAATTACAAAAAGGCTCAAAATATCCATATTTGGTGGTCATTTGGATTAAACTGTGTTGTTTATTTTGTGCCGATTTTTCTGACGATCTACTTTGGAACAGATTTAGTGGATACAATGGTGAACGCGATTCCCGAGGTAATTACAAATGGCCTGACAGTAGCTGGAAATCTGCTTTCTGCATTGGGCTTTTCCATGCTGCTCAGTACGATGCTTTCTAAAAAGCTGTTTCCGTATTTTCTGTTCGGTTTTCTGGTGGTGGCATATTCCGGGCTCGATTTGATCGGTCTGACGCTGTTCGCCTGTATTTTAGCATTTATTATGGATAAAGTGGTTTATGGAAGAAGGGAGAGTGCGTAGATATGGAAGAAATGAATCAGACCGTCGCAGAGGGCGCTGTGACAAAAAAGGATCTGCGCAGATTATTCCTGCGTTCCTGGACTATTATGTGTTCCTGGAATTATGAGAGGCAGATGCATATGGGGTTTATGTTTGGAATGGCTCCCATTCTGGACAAGCTATATAAGAATAAGCCTGAGAAGTGTCGGGAAGCATATCAGCGTCATATGGAGTTTTTTAACTGTACACCGCAGGTGACAGGTTTTATTATGGGATTGGCTGCCTCCATGGAGGAGCAGAATGCTAAATGTGAGGATGGTTCTTTCCAACCAGAATCGATTTCTATGATTAAAACCAGTCTAATGGGACCTTTTGCGGGAATTGGCGACAGCTTTTTCCAGGGTACTCTGCGTATCATAACATTTGGAATTGGCCTGTCTTTTGCACAGCAAGGCAATGTATTAGGACCGATTCTGGCAGTTCTTCTCTTCGCAATTCCCTCAATTATCATGGGGTATTATGGAACGGTTCTGGGCTATCAGTCTGGTAATAAATACCTGACCAAGCTGTATCAGGAAGGAATCATGGAGCGGGTTATGCAGTGTGCATCCATTGTGGGATTAGCTGTAGTAGGAGGAATGGTGGCAAGTATGGTCAGCATAACAACACCATTGGCCTTTCATGCGGGGGGAACGGAGCTGGTGCTTCAGGATATGCTGGATACGATGTTCCCTAAGCTTCTGCCTCTTTTGGCAACGCTGGGGATTTACAGGCTTATTCAGAAGAAAGTCAACACAAATCTGCTTTTGCTGGGAATTGTGATATGTGGAATTGTGTTGGGGGCATTGGGAATTTTGTAGTGCAGGGAATGTGTTAGTAATCAGAATAATATTATTATGTAAGAACTGTCGTTTTAACGGCAGTTCTTAATTTAGGTGCGCTTGGGCAGATGGCCTTTATTGCGTTTTTTAGAAAAATAGTATATTATATTAATACCTGATATAAAAATAAAATGAAAACCAAGAGGTAGAAATGGGGATGACATACGAAGAAGTATTTTCACAGGTAAAGAAAATTTTTATGGAGGCAGATGTAAGCGGGGAAAAGGAGCATCTGGCATTCCAGTTTAATATTGCAGGTGAAGGAGAAGGCGCTTTTTATGCTGAGGTAAAGGAAGGCGTACTTTATGTAGAGCCCTACGAATACTATGACAGAGATGCCATTTTTACCTGCAGCGCAGAGACGCTTTTTAAGCTGGCAGGCGGAAAGCTGGATCCAATCTTTGCTTTTACCACAGGAAAACTGAGGGTTGAAGGAAATCTGGAAAAAGCCATGAAACTGCAGAGCTTTGTGAAGAAAAATAAATAGAATAAAATTAAAAGCAGCCGGCAGGAGCATCTGGATTCAGATTCCTGCCGGCTGTTTTAGACTTATTTTGCCCCTGCTGTAAACTGTTTATCAAATTCAGGGTTGAAGAAATAGAAATTCCTGCTGTCCAGGCTGTCCTTTATCTTTTCCAGAGCTTCACCGAACCGCTGGAAATGGACGATTTCTCTGGCACGCAGAAACCGAAGGGGATCCAGTACATCCGGATCATCAATAATGCGGATAAGGTTTTCGTAGGTGCTCCGGGCTTTCTGTTCTGCAGCCAGGTTTTCATGAAGGTCGGTGACGGCGTCTCCTTTGGACTGGAATTCACAGGCATTGTAGGGGATTCCTGCGGCCGCCGCAGGCCACAGTCCGGCGGTATGGTCAATATAATAAGCATCAAATCCCGCCGTTTTTGCCTGTTCCGGAGTCAGATCTTTTGTAAGCTGAAATACCATGGCGCAGATAATTTCCAGATGCGCCAACTCTTCTGTGCCGATATCCGTTAAAAGTCCCGCTGCTTCTCTGCATGGCATGGTGTAGCGTTGGGAAAGATAACGCATGGAAGCAGCTAATTCGCCGTCCGGTCCGCCAAACTGGCTGATGATCAGAGAAGCGGTTTTCGGACAGGTCTTTTTAATATTGACAGGATACTGAAGACGCTTTTCATAAGTCCACATCAGAGAACACCTCCTTCACGGTCCCAGGGCAGAGGCCCGTCATTCCAGGTAAAATGAGTTTGTCCGGGAAAGCTGGTACAGAAGCCGGACTGATTGTTTGTATCCGGGCATACACAGTCTCTGGTAAGAGGCTCAAATTCCTTGGCAAATTGTTCGAGAAGGTTTTTCCGTCTGGTATTTGCCTGCGAAAAGGCTTCAAGAGCGGGCATATCCAGAGGATGGGTGTCAAGGTATAGGTTTAGATCATCGGCAGTAAAGCTGATTTCCTGAAGTTCCTTTAACATGGCTTTACGGTCAGACATGAGCGTTTCCTCCTTCCTTAAAAAACGGGAGCACGAGGCTCGGAAAGATACTCCCCTGCTTCAGTCCCACAGCCGGAGAAAGGGGCGTTTCCCAGGGCTGGATAGGAACTGCAGCGATTGCAAGCGTCAGCTTTTCGCCGGGAAACGGGGAATTTCTTTCGTATCCGCAGACAGCAGTGTAAGGAGCGGTTTCGTCTCGATACAGGTTCATTTAAATAGTACCTCTCTTTCTGAACATGTGGATCGGGGCTTTCAAGATCCTAAAACCTGCCTGAAAACCCCGGCGCCGGAAACCGGGCGCTGATCTTAGTATGTCCCGGTTTCATAAGGCTCCCTTTGGGAATGAACGGAAGAAAAGGAATTTGCCGCGTCTATTCTATTTCCCGCCGTCAATAATAAATTAAGAGGAAGAGTTAGTTTTGTGCTTCAGAAACAGAAAATGCCTTCCGTTTTGTGCGGAGAGTATAACATATCCGATTTTCGGCTGTCTGGAAAACAAAGGGAAATCATGGTATACTAAAGAAGTGTAAAAAACAGGAAAAGGAGATACAGGTATGACGTACGAGGAAGTATTTACACAGATTAAAAGTATTTTTATGGAGGCAGATGTAAGTGGGGAAAAGGAGCATCTGGCATTCCAGTTTAATGTCACAGGAGAAGGGGAAGGAGCATTTTACGCAGAAGTAAAAGAGGGTACTCTCTGTGTGGAACCCTATGAATATTATGACAGGGACGCAGTGTTTACCTGTACTGCAGATACGCTTTTTAAGCTGGCCAGTGGAAAACTTGATCCGATTTTTGCCTTTACCACAGGAAAATTGAGAGTTGAGGGAAATCTGGAAAAAGCAATGAAACTGCAGAATTTTGTAAAAAAGTGATATGCTCCAGATAGGAGCCGGAGTAAAGGTGGTTTTTGACACTACCTGCAAAACAGGAGGGGATATATTATGCTAACCAGAAAAGAAGCGGATTCCATAGGCACAATGGAGGTGCCCATGAAGGCGTATTATGGAGTACAGACATTACGCGCGAAGAAGAATTTTCACATTACAGGACGGCCGCTGCATCCGGAATTTATAAAAAATCTGGTGAGAATAAAAAAGGCCGCGGCTTATACCAATATGACGGCCCATATACTGGACGAGAAGATTGGAAATGCCATTGTAAAGGCCTGTGATGAGATCATAGAGGGAAAGCTCCATTCTCAGTTTATTGTAGACGCCATTCAGGGAGGCGCAGGCACCTCGGCCAATATGAATGCTAACGAGGTCATAGCCAACCGGGCGATTGAGATCCTGGGCGGCGAAAAGGGGGATTATACGATCGTTCATCCCAATGACCATGTAAATATGGCCCAGTCTACCAATGATGTGATCCCCAGTGCCGGAAAGCTTACGATCCTGGCGCTGCTTCCGGGCCTTTTGGAACAGCTGGAACGGCTGCACAAGGCTCTGAGGGACAAATCCATTGAATTTGACGATGTGGTAAAGATGGGACGGACCCAGCTTCAGGATGCGGTGCCGATCCGCCTGGGGCAGTCCTTTGAAGCCTATGCGGCAGTGATCGAGAGAGATATCCGGCGGATACGCTCCCTGGATTCAGAACTTAAGGTGTTGAATATCGGAGCTACTGCGGTGGGAACGGCGATCAATGTAAACCCGGTGTACTTATTTCACATTATCCGAAATGTAAATCTCGTCTGTGGCACAGACTGCAGCCAGGCAGAGGATCTGTTTGACGCCACCCAGAATCTGGACGGCTTTGTACATACCTCTGCGGCTCTCAGAGTCTGTGCGGTAAATCTGTCTAAGATCTGCAATGATCTGCGTCTGCTCTCCAGCGGCCCCAAAGCAGGACTGGGAGAGATCAATCTGCCCCCGAAGCAGAACGGCTCTTCCATTATGCCGGGAAAGATCAATCCGGTTATCCCGGAGGTGGTTTCCCAGGTTGCCTACAATGTGATCGGAAATGACGTAACCGTTACTATGGCTGCAGAGGCAGGACAGCTGGAATTAAATGCTTTTGAGCCGGTGATTTTCTATAAGATTTTTGAGTCGATCGATACCTTAAGAGGGGCGGTGGAGACGCTGATCGATAACTGTATTCTCGGTATTACGGCGAACAGAGAGCGCTGCCGTGCTCTGGTAGAGTCCAGCGCGGCTCTGGCTACAGCCCTTTGTCCGGCTCTGGGATATAAAAAATCGGCTGAAATTGCAAAAAAATGCAATCGAACCGGGATTCCGGTGCGCCAGATCGTACTTGAGGAGGGACTGCTGCCGGAAGAAGAACTGGATCGTTATTTAAGTCTGGTGGATATGACCCAGGCGGGCCATCCGGTGGATTACAAATTATAAAGCTGTTTAAACAGCAAAAGACCAGGTACTGGGGATACCTGGTCTTTTCTATGTGTATAAAGGGGGGATAAAATGTGTGAAAGGGGGAGGGCCCTTTCGGTTTTTGTTTACAGGTAGGATTATAGTATATTGGGGTAAGGATTTCCATTGTGAAATGAAAAAGAAATATTGCAAAATGCACAAACTCTGCTAAACTGATAAAGAATAAAAAATCTGCGGCCGCAGGCGGGGCCAGACAGAAAAAGTCAGGAGGAGATGAGGTGTACCAGGAGGTCAGTTTTAAGACAGAGCAGGTGATCTATGCCCATACCCGCAGTGATGAGGCAGACATGGAGTATAAAATGCACTGCCATAACAGCTATGAGATTTATTATATGATAACCGGGAATGTGGAGTATCTGCTGGAAGGACGGTCCTATTGTCCCCGTCCGGGAAGCCTTTTAGTGATCGCACCCGGCTGTTTTCACGGTCTGAGAGTGCTGGATGGAAATGAATATGACCGGATCCGGGTTCATTTTACAGAGGATCTTTTAAATGGAAAGGAGCGGGAGCTTCTGTTAAAGCCTTTTGGAACGGGATGGGGCTGTCTTGAGGAGCAGTTCCCCATTGAATGGTATTTTCATGCAATCGAAGAGTGCGGTACTTACGGGAAGGAGCTGCAGAATATTGCAATTCGCACACGGATCCTGTCGCTTTTGGCGGGTATTTCTGCAATATACGTCCGAAGTGCGGGACGCGTTCATGGAGCAGAGGGGCAGGCTCAGGAGATAATCCGGTATATTAACAGCCATCTGAGGGATACGCTGACGGTAGAGGGGCTGGCAGAGCAGTTTTTTATGAGCCGGAATCATCTGACCGCTATATTCCGGCAGGCAACAGGAACTACGGTAGCCCGCTATATTCTTTATAAGCGCATGACCATTGCAAGAAAAGAGCTGGCAATGGGGACTCCGGCGGCTGAGGCTGCATCCAGAGCCGGTTTTGGAGATTATTCCAGCTTTTTCAGAGCCTATCGGAAGATGTTCGGCTGCGCTCCTACCGATAAGGCGGCAATGGAGCTTCCTGATATGGATAAGAGCGGAGATTTTTAGGCAGTTTCCTAATGCGGCCTTTATACCGTCTTTATACAATCTTTATACCAGCGTTTTTACTTTTAACACAATCTTTTTGAATGATGTGGCATAATTAGCAATTACAGAGACAATATAAAGACTGTATAAAGAGGCGGTTCTTATGGTGTCCGTTAACCGGAGGGATTTTATTATGAATGTTCAGGGCAGAAAAAAACATATGACATCCGCTCAGATCATTATTTTCGGTTTTATGGGAGTAATCTTTATGGGAGCACTGCTCCTGATGCTTCCCATATCAACCAAAGGACCAGGGGGAGCTCCCTTTTTAGATGCGCTGTTTACCTCTACATCTGCCGTATGTGTTACAGGGCTGATCGTACATGATACTGCGACCTACTGGACGGAATTTGGCCAGTTTGTGATCATTTCGCTGATTCAGGTCGGCGGTATGGGCGTAGTGACTGTGGCTGTGGCCGTGGCTATGGTGTCTGGAAAAAAAATCGGCCTGAGGGAACGAAGTACCATGCAGGATGCCATTTCTGCACCCAAGGTAGGAGGAATCGTCCGTTTTACAGGCTTTATCCTTAAAGGTACGTTTATTGTTGAACTGACGGGCGCTGTCTTGATGGCGCCGCAGTTTATTAAGGATTTCGGCTTTGTTAAGGGAATCTGGTATGCAGTCTTCCATTCAATTTCCGCATTCTGCAACGCAGGTTTTGACCTTATGGGTGTAAGAGAACCCTTTTCCTCTCTGACCCATTATGTGGGCCATCCGGTCATCAATTTTGCCATTATGATGCTGATCGTAGTGGGCGGTCTGGGGTTTCTCACATGGGAGGATATATGGACCAACCGGCGGTGCTGGAGAAAATACAGGATGCAGAGCAAGGTGATTCTCACCACAACGGCTCTTTTGATCCTGATCCCGGCAGTGATTTTTTATTTTCTTGAATTTAACGGGCCTGAGTGGCAGGGACGGGGCGCGCGCATCTGGGCTTCTTTATTCCAGTCCGTAACGCCCAGAACTGCGGGATTTAACACGGTGGATCTGACAGCCATGAGCGAGCCGGGACAGCTTCTTACAGCGATTTTGATGCTCATAGGAGGTTCGCCGGGGTCTACGGCAGGCGGTATGAAGACGACTACTCTGGCAGTGCTTTTGCTGTCCGGCTGGGCAGTATTTTACCGCAAGGAGGATACGCAGTGCTATGGACGGCGTATTTCAGAGGAAACCGTGCGTTATGCGGCAGTTGTAATGATGATGTATATCACACTCTGTATCGGAGGCGCGCTTGCTATCAGTTATCTGGAAGGGCTTCCTATTTTAACCTGTATTTACGAAACAGCCTCTGCCATTGCTACGGTAGGACTGACCCTTGGCATTACGCCGGAGCTGGGAACGGCATCACGGATCATACTGATTCTTTTAATGTACTGCGGAAGAGTAGGCGGACTGACGCTGGTCTATGCGGCTATTTCCGGAGTGAAGCCTCATGTTTCAAGACTGCCCCAGGAAAAGATTACTGTGGGATAAAAGAAAGGGAAATGACTTATGAAATCAATTTTACTTATTGGACTGGGCCGTTTCGGCCGTCATGTGGCAGAAAAATTATACGAGCTGGATCATCAGGTTATGGCGGTAGACAAGCAGGAGGATCGTGTGGAGGCGGTTATGTCATATGTAACCAATGCCCAGATCGGAGACAGCACCAATATCGAATTTTTGGAAACACTTGGCGTAAGCAATTTTGATGTGTGCATTGTTGCCATTGCCAGCGACTTCCAGAGCTCTCTGGAGACAACGGCTTATTTAAAGGATCTGGGGGCCAAGATGGTGGTTTCCCGTGCTTCCAGAGATGTACACGCCCGATTCCTGCTGCGGAATGGTGCAGATGAGATCGTCTACCCGGAAAAGCAGGTGGCAAACTGGACAGCCATCCGCTACAGCTCAGAGCATATATTTGACTATGTGCAGCTCAGTGACACTCACGCTATTTTTGAGATTGAAATGCCTCAGAACTGGGTGGGGAAGACCATCGGACAGGTAGACATACGAAAGCAGTTCAATATCAATATCATGGCTCTGAAGCGGGATGGAAAGCTGGATATGGCGATCCGGCCGGATACTATGCTTACCAGTGATGCGACTATGCTGGTGCTGGGGGAGAGCCGTGATATCCAGAAATGCTTTAAGATATGAAACCATTTTCCCGTAGAACACACAGCATTATAAGAGATGGAGGACGGGCTGCGGGAATTCTGATCGCGGCTACGCTGGTGGGACTCCTTTTTTCAGGGCTTAAGATCCCGGAGGCGAATATTATTGCTGTATACATCCTGGGGGTGTTGATTATATCCATCATTACCAGCAGCTGGATGTACAGTTTTCTGGCCTCTGTGATCAGCGTACTGGCCTTTAATTTTCTGTTTACAGTCCCGCGTTTTACCCTGCGGGCCTATGACCCCAGCTATCCGGTGACCTTTGGCATCATGTTTCTGGTAGCCCTTATTACCGGTTCTCTGGCTTCCCGGATGAAGGAATATGCCAGGGAGTCCGCCCAGGCGTCCATGCAGATTGAAAAGGAGCAGCTTCGGGCTGACCTTCTGCGGTCCATTTCCCATGATCTGCGCACTCCTCTTACCTCTATTTCCGGAAATGCCAGCAACCTGCTTTCCAATGAAAATGAATTCAGCCAGGAGACGCGGATGCAGATTTATGGGGACATTTATGATGATTCCATGTGGCTGATCAAGCTGGTGGAAAATCTGCTGTCTGTCACGCGGATTGAGGACGGACGGATGGATCTTCGGATGTCTGCAGAGCTTATGGATGAGGTCATTGCTGAGGCGATGCGCCATACGGACCGGAACCGGGCCGGACGGAAGATTGAGGTAAGCAGTGATGAGGAGTTTATTTTGGGAAAGATGGATGCCAGGCTGATCGTCCAGGTAGTGATCAATCTGGTGGACAATGCTGTAAAATATACGCCTGAGGGAGCCCAAATCCGGATCCATACAGGAAAAAAGGACGGTATGGTGGTGGTGTCGGTCAGCGATACAGGTTCTGGAATACCGGATGAACAGAAATCAAAGGTATTTGAGATGTTTTATACAGGAACAAACCGGGCGGCGGACGGACGCAGGAGTCTGGGACTGGGGCTGGGACTGTGCAGATCCATTATCCGGGCGCACGGGGGAGAAATATGGGTATCAGACAATAAGCCCCAAGGGGCTGTATTTACATTTACACTGCCTGCAGAGGAGGTAACACTGCATGAATAAAACATTGATTTTAGTGGTCGAGGATGACGCTCCGGTGCGCAACCTGATCACTACCACATTAAAAGCAAACGATTATCGGTTCCAGACAGCAGCAAACGGGGAAGCGGGAGTTTTGGCAACCGCCTCCCAGAATCCCGATATTATCCTGCTGGATCTGGGGTTGCCTGATATGGACGGCATGGAGGTCATCAAAAGGGTACGCAGCTGGTCGAATGTTCCCATTATTGTGATCAGTGCCAGAAGCGAGGATACGGATAAGATCGACGCTCTGGATGCGGGGGCAGATGACTATCTGACGAAGCCCTTTTCCGTTGAGGAGCTTCTTGCCAGACTGCGCGTCACCCAGAGGCGTCTGGCAGTTATGAACGGCGACGGGGCGGGAAGAGAATCCGTATTTACAAACGGAAGGCTGCGGATCGACTATGGAGCAGGCTGCGCTTATCTGGGAGAGAAGGAAATGCACTTAACGCCGATCGAGTATAAGCTGCTCTGCCTCATGGCCCAGAACGTGGGAAAGGTCCTGACCCATACTTATATCACACAGAAGGTATGGGGAAGCAGCTGGGATAATGATATCGCCTCCCTGCGGGTATTTATGGCAACTCTGCGTAAAAAGCTGGAGAGCGAGCCCGATTCCCCCCAGTATATCCAGACCCATATCGGAGTGGGGTATCGGATGATGAAGGTGGAGTAAAGCTGCGCACTGGACTTCAGGATACGCCGGAGGCGGTGCAAAATGCAGAGACGAGAAGGAGTTTTTTCTTGACATTCTCCTGAAATGCACTAATATTGTAAGTGTTTACATTTTATAGTATGAAAGAGAATGACAAGGGAGAACACAGTATGACAAAGGATATGACGACCGGAAAAATAATGCCCATGCTGGTGCAGTTCACAGTTCCGCTTGTGCTGGGGAATTTATTCCAGCTGACATACAATGCGGTGGACAGTATCATCGTGGGCCATTTTGTTGGAAAAGAGGCACTGGCGGCTGTGGGAATCTGCAATCCCATTACCACCCTGATGATCCTTTTTCTCAACGGACTGTGCATGGGAGCAGCCATCCTTATGGGAACGCAGTACGGAGCGAGGGATTATGATACGCTTCACCGGCAGATCAGTACAACCATGATATCGGGAATGGTATTTTCCATCATTCTGACCCTGATCTGTGTTATATTTGCAGAACCGATCCTCATGCTCATGCAGGTTGATCCGTCGATCATGCAGATGACAAAGGAGTATCTGCGGATCATTTTCTGGGGTCTGATGTTTACCTTTTTATATAACTTTTTTTCCAGTACTTTAAGGGCTCTGGGGGACAGCAATACGCCCCTTTATTTTTTGATTATCAGTGCAGTATTAAACATTTTCGGCGATCTGTTTTTTGTAGTCGTATTAAGGGCCGGAAGCAACGGCTGCGCCATTGCCACTGTAATCAGCGAGGCTCTTTGCTGCCTGTTTTGTATGATTTATATACAAAAGAAGGTACCAATGCTGCGGCTGGGGAAAAAATGGCTGGTGTTTGACCGGAAGCTGCTGAAGCGCACGATTTCCTATGGATGGGCTTCCGCAATGCAGCAGGCTACCGTTCAGCTGGGAAAGCTGGGAATACAGGCTATTGTAAATACCATGGGCGTATCGGTGGCGGCTGCTTTTGCAGTAGTAAACCGAATCGACGATTTCGCCTATACGCCGGAGCAGAATATCGCCCACGCTATGACCGCTCTTATGGCCCAGAATAAAGGCGCGGGAAAGAAGGAACGTATGAGGGAAGGCTTCCGCTGCGGAATGAAGCTGGAGCTGATTTACGGCGTGGCTGTGTTTGCCGTCTGCTTTCTCTTTGCACGGCCCTTGATGCTGCTTTTTGTAAAGGATGAGGAGGTCATCTGCCATGGAGTAAGCTATCTCCATCTGATCGCAGCCATGTATCTGCTTCCCGCAGCTACTAACGGTATCCAGGGCTATTTCAGAGGGATTGGCGATTTGAAGATTACCCTCATCAGCAGCTTTATCAATATGGGTGTGCGGGTACTGGCAGCACTGCCTCTGGTATTCCTGATGGGAATGGGAATTGAGGCCCTTCCTCTGGCCTATATGGCAGGCTGGATCGGAATGCTGATCGCAGAGGTTCCGCTGCTGGTGCGGACTTACCGGAAGGGAATGGATAGGAATTGATACTTGATTTTTGGATGGAAATCATGTATGATATAAAACAGGCTGTGAGAGAAAATGCAGCCTGTCTTGTCTTTTGGCTTTGAGGCTGAAAGATGAGTGGAGTTGTTTCCGTAGCTCAGTTGGATAGAGGGACCGCCTCCTAAGGGCTTGTTGGAGCAATCGCCCAACACTGAAAATTTTATACAAGTCCATGTACCTCAGTAGGATAGAGGGTCCGCCTCCTAAGCGGAACGCCGCAGGTTCGACTCCTGTCATGGACGCCAGTAAACAACGCTGTAAGCCTTTATTTTTAAGGGTTTACAGCTTTTTGAATATCACGAACACGAAAGCAAATGTACGGCTGCCTATGTCCGTGGGAGTTTCCAAAAGTCATTTATTTTACAAGAAAGCTTGCTAACACTCATTTAAGGTAGATGATGGTTTCATAGATTTTTGCTGTATTTGCTAACACTTTTCGATTAGCAGTTTTTTTCTGTTTGGAACAAAGCCCTTTGCTAACAGTAAGAAAGTGATTCTTTTAAGAGCTTGTCTTTCGTTTCCGGTGTCATGGATTTTAGCAATTCAAGCAGAAGTTTATCGCTATCACTGATGGATTTCTGTGCTTCCGAAAGTGGCTTGTGTTCCGGTTCCTCTGTATCAAGGGTGTCATAAAATTCTTCATCCAGCTTCTTTGCATTAAGCCGTCTGTCTTCATCCACGATTTCAGAGTAAACATCTGTTACCATCTCCGCTTCGGCGTGACCTGTATCTCCCTGAACAGATTTAATATCACCATGCGTCATTTTGAGCTTATACTTTGTGCTTAAATGGCGTAGGCTGTGAAAAACAACAGTTTCAAAATTGTGTTCCTCACATAGCATTGTAAATCTGTTCCGAACAATGCGGCTTTCTACGGGATTCCCATTTTCAAGAGCAATAACGAGGTTATAATCGTTATAGGCACTTCCTAAAAACTCTTTTAATTCCTGCTGGTCTTTCTTGTATTGAACCAGTAATTGAGCAAGCGTTGTCGGCAGCCATACGGTACGATTACTTGTTTCTGTTTTGGGTGTTTTTAACACCAGCCTTGTAGTACAGTGGGGCTTCTGGGTTGGGAAAATTTTAATAATATCTTTTTCTTTCAGCTTTTGCATAGCTGATTGAGAAATTCTTGCCAGCTCCTTATTGACGATAACTCTTGCATTATTATTTGCAATAGCTTCTTCATCAATAATCACATCATCCCAAGTAAGCCCCGTAATTTCGCCTACTCTTAATGAGCAGGCAAACGCCAAGTGCATACAAAGCAGGAGTAAATCATCATCCACAAGTTTGATTGCTTCCTTGAATGTCTGTACATTCCAAACCTTACGTTTTACCTTTGGTACTTTAGGCAAGGTGGCTAGGGAAGCCGGATTCCGCATTTTGCTGTCCAGATATTCCCAACGGATAGCCTGATTTAAGGCACAGCGGATAATATCATGGATTTTCTTAATGTTGGCAGGCTGCACACAGCGACCAGTCGCTTTTCGGTTAGCACGAGGAACTTCTGGAACACTCAACAGGCCATTGTAATATTGAGAAAGTTTTTTCGTGGTGATTTCATTTAACTTCCAATCTCCAATAAGCGGATTGATATAGTTGTTAATCGAACTCAATTTACTGCTGTAAGTATTGGCAGACCACTTCGATACACCATATAGATTGACAAAAGTAACAAGAAATTCCTTTAAAGTGATTTCATCATCTGGGGTATCTATTGCTTGCTCTGCTTCCTCACGCTGATGGGCGAATTGTTCTTCTAAAGGGACGAGAACATATCCATAGGTTTGTTGATAAAATTCAATAAACGCTTTTCGTGCCTTTGCTTCTTTTTTGGTTTCTAGGGTGTCCCATTTCTGCTTTCTTTCGCCTGTATCATCCATATACCAGTAAATAACTGAAAATTTTGATTTTCTTTGTTTGATTGAAGCCATATTATCTCTCCTTAAATGATTATTCGTGTAACCATTTATCGAAAGATATTTTAGATACTCTAATCATCCTGCCAGCTCTGATATAGTGAAATTGACCGCTTTTGACTAAAGCATATGCCGACTTCATGCTGATGTTTAAAAGAGCTGCTATTTCCTCTACCGTATATGTCTTTTTTTCAGACGTTGTAATACCGTGTGTATTCTCTTTACCATCTAACATAAGATTAAGGCTCCTTTCTATGATGGTAACAGTAAAATACACCTCTCTAACATCTTGAGTATAACACAGGAAATTAAAGTTTTGTAGAGGTTCAGTGCATTTTACTGTGAGCAAGTCAGCCGAACAGCTTTCGCTAAAGCTCATGGGAATCTCACCCCTGCATGGTTCTCATCCAGCCGTACCCTTTGCCAGCGGTGCTACATCATCACACGGACTAAGGCTGTACGGAAGTATCAT
>OHCT01000118.1_pt1 | contig 59893 bp, 61 predicted proteins | sample 1566871 | NCBI WGS metagenome assembly OHCT01 (sample SAMEA3879548, study PRJEB24766) | human gut metagenome | biome: human-associated habitat; feature: feces | place: USA | collected 1985/1987 | reverse complement strand
TATCCTCCTGGACTCCTGAGTACTATGTTTTGAGAGAAACGACGGAAGTCAGGTATAATATTTCACTGACCGTTTGTCAAGGACATATGTTGCAGAAACAGCGACAATTCTTTTTACTAAAAATTTCCATTTCTCACAAAAAATCTCCCAGGAATTTCACCAGCCAAGGAACCATAAAAAGGGCGCCGCAGATTAGATTGGCCGACATGCTGCAGACCGCCCGCTCCTCTCCCGACAATTCATCAAACGATACAATATGCTCATCTGCAAAATCCACAATGTCCGTATAGCTTTTTCTCACCGGCTTCTTTTTCTTCCGCTCCTCCAGCATATGGTGGATCGTTACCCCGTCCAGATGGAGATAGGAAAACCAGGCCATACAGAAAAATAAAAGCCCCGCTGTGAGACAGCCGTCTCTAAGCAGCGAGAGCCGCCCCGCTGTATTTATAAATCTGTCCCACAGAAGAAGGGCAGTTACAGCAAGGGCGGCTCTTGTTACGCATTTGTATAAAACGGGCCGTATCATATAAGTTTTAAATAACGAACCTTTTTTATTCATTGCATTTTATCCTTCGATCTCTTTCCGATATCCTTCCAGTTCTCTCTGATTGCCCCAGACAAAATGGCCGGGCAGGATTTCTTCCCAGACAGGCTTATCTGTGCTGTAATCATGGATGGACGGATCATAAACCAGAAGCTCCTTTTTCTTTTCCAGTTCCGGATCCGGGATCGGCACCGCTGACAGCAGCGCCTTGGTATAAGGATGGAACGGATGAAGGAACAGTTCTTCTGCCTCTGCCAGCTCCACGATCCTTCCTTTGTGGATAACCGCAATCCGGTCGGAAATAAACCGTACCACGGAAAGGTCATGGGCAATGAACAGATATGTCAGGCCTCTGGTCTGCTTTAAATGGTTTAACAGGTTCAATACCTGAGCGCGGATGGATACGTCCAGAGCGGAAATCGGCTCATCCGCCACCACAAATTCCGGTTCCATGATCAGCGCTCTGGCAATACCGATACGCTGGCGCTGGCCGCCGGAGAACTCATGGGGGAAGCGGGAAGCAAACTCCGGCAGAAGTCCTACCTCACGAAGCGCATGCTCTACTTTTCTCTTTCTGTCGTTTTCATCCTTATAGAGATGGAAGTTGATCAGTCCCTCTGAGACAATATAGTCTACCTTGGCCCGCTCATTTAAGGAAGCCATAGGATCCTGGAAGATCATCTGGCAGGACTTAACCACCTTGCGGTCCAGCTCCTTTGAAATCTTTCCGCTGATGCGCTCTCCGCGGTAAAGGATCTCTCCGCCGGATACGGGATTGATCCGGGTGATGGCCCGTCCGATGGTGGTCTTTCCGGAGCCGGACTCGCCTACCAGCGAAAAGGTCTCTCCCTTATAAATATCAAAATTTACATGGTCAACAGCTACAAACTTCCTTTTGCCGCTTCCGAAGGTAATCTGCAGGTCTTTGATTTCTATCAGTTTTTCTTTCTCTGCCATTGCGTCTTACCCTCTTCCTTTCATTTTTTCACGGAGTTTGCGGATGGAATCCGGCTGTTCGATCTTCGGAGCCCTTGGATCCAGATACCAGGTCTTTGCCTTATGGGTAGGACTCACATCGAAAAATGGAGGCTCCTCCTCAAAATCAATGGCAAGCGCCATACGGTTTCTGGGAGCAAAGGCGTCTCCCTTGATCTCATTAAACAGGTTTGGCGGCGTTCCCTCAATGGTTGGAAGCTCCTCTCCCTTGATACCCAGCTGAGGCAAAGCGGAAAGAAGCGCCCAGGTGTATGGATGCCATGCATCATAAAATATCTCATCCACCTTACCATACTCTACGATCTGTCCTGCGTACATAACAGCCACACGGTCGGCCACATTGGCAACTACGCCCAGGTCATGGGTAATGTAGATAACCGTCATGTTCAGTTCCTTCTGCAGATCGCGAATCAGGTTTAAAATCTGTGCCTGAATGGTAACATCAAGAGCCGTCGTCGGCTCGTCGCAGATCAGGATCTGAGGGCGACAAGCCGCGGCGATTGCGATTACCACCCTTTGTCTCATACCGCCGGAAAATTCATGGGGATACTGCTGATACCGGCGCTCCGGATCAGGAATCCCTACCTTTTTGAGCATCTCCAGAGCCATCTTCTTTGCCTCCGGCCCCTTAATGCCCTGATTTAATTCTATACTTTCCTCAATCTGACGGCCAATCTTTTTAAGAGGGTTCAGCGAGGTCATAGGATCCTGCATAACCATGGAGATTTTCTTTCCTCTGATGGTCATCCAGTCCTTTTCTGTCTTATACTTTGCCAGATCCTTTCCCTCAAACAGGATGGAGCCGCCGGTAATGGAACCATTGGCATCCAGCATTCCCAGGAAGGATTTGGTAAATACCGATTTGCCGGAGCCGGACTCACCTACAATGGCAAGTGTCTCCCCCTGGTATAAATCCAGGGAGCATCTGCGGATGGCATTTAACTTTTTGCCCCGCAGGCTGAAGGAGATCTCTACGTCTCTGGCAGATAAGATCGGTTCTCTTTCCATATTTGCCATGAACATTTCCTCCGTTCTACACATGATTTCTTGGATCTGCAGCGTCTGAGAAGGCATTTCCTACCAGATAAAAAGTGATGGTAATAAGAGATACGATCACCGCCGGGAAGATCAGAAGGTATGGATACTGAAGGAAATAATTTCTTGCATTTCTCAAAAGAATACCCAAAGAAGGGGTATTTACATCCAGTCCCAGTCCCAGATAGGACAGTGTAGACTCCAGTGCAATGGTTTGCGGGATAGACAGAGCCAGGCGGAGGATCACCACGCTGATCAGATATGGGAAAATGTTCTTAATCAGAATACGCCATACGGGAGTACCCAGACATCTGGAGGCCAGATTATATTCCCGGTCACGGTACATAAGCACCAGATTTCGCACGTTTCTGGCCATTACCAGCCAGCCGAAGGCGATCATTGCAATGGCCATATTGCGGAAGCTCTGTCCAAAGACAAGAGCGGCCAGGGTCATGTAAATGATGATCGGAATATTATTGATCACATTGTAAATCTCAGTAAAGATACGGTCAAGGCTCCGTACATATCCCCATATGCAGCCGATGATCACGCCGATCACGCACTCTCCTGCCGCAACGATCAGGGCCAGCTTAATGGAAACCTGAGCCGCATACCATACCTGGCACCAGTAGTCACGCCCCAGGTTGTCAGTACCGAACCAGAATTCTCCGTTTGGACTTGTAAAAGCCAGCGCCGGATCTGCCATGATCTGGGCCTCAGAATAGTTGTACTTTCCAATGCTCAGTGCAATAAAGGAAAAAATCACAAGAGCAAAGAAGACACCCGCCATGACAACGGCGGATTTCTTCTTGAAAAAGTTCTGAAAAACAGACTTCCAATAGGAGTAATCTGAATAGCCGATCCGCTCTGCCGCTTCTGCGGAATATTCCACAAACCGGAATTTATCCTTTTGTGTATCATTGTTCATCAACGGCTGCCTCCTTTGTCTGTCAGTTTAATTCTCGGATCCAGGGTCATCATGAGGACGTCTCCCAGGAATACGCCGATAATACCGAGAGCGGCGTAGATAATAACCAGTGTCTGCACAACATTTAAGTCGTAGCGTGTAATGGCGTCTGTCAGCAGAGGTCCCATACCCGGAACAGAGAAGAAACGCTCTACCAGAAGGGAACCGCTGATCGTTAAAAGAAATGACGCCGGAATGTACTGTACCAGAGGAACAAATGCATTCTTCAAAACATGCTTTACCATAATGTTTTTAGAAGACATTCCCTTGATCCTGGCAAGCTTGATATAATCCTTGTTCAGCTCATCTACCATATATCGTCTTGTCCACAGCGCATAGTGAGCAATGGAGGTCAGTGCAAGACACACGATCGGAAGAATACTGGATCGCGTAGCGTTTCTGGTAGAATACAGCGCCGGAAGATGAAGTACATTAGCGCCGAAGGCCAGTACCAGAGAATAGGATACCAGCGGCGGAACAGCATTTACAAACACCGTGTAAGCCGTTCCCACATGATCCAGGATACGATCCTTATTTCTGGACTGGATAATACCCATGGTCACACCGATCAAAAGGGCGATCACCAGGGCAATGCAGCCCAGACGCATGGATACGGAAAATTTGGTTCCGATCACCTTAAGAACAGAAGCGCCGTTCTGAATTCTGCGGGATGTACCAAAGTCAAACCGCAGAAGCTGCCCATAAAAACGGCCCAGCTGCTGTTCCATCGGATCGAGCAGGCCGGCTGCCTCCAGCTGCGCATTCTTCTGCTCTTCCGTAAGCTTCATCACCTGATCCTCTGTAAAGTAGTAATCAGTTGGAAGCATACGCATGAGCAGGAACACGATAGTGGCGACAACCAGCACTGTAATCACGGACTGAAGCAGTCGTTTGGCGGTATATTTTACCATGTATTATTTCGCCTCAGCTGCTGCCTGGAATTCCTTGTACTGCTCTGTAGTATAGGCGTCTACAGATGTTTCCCAGTTCTTATAAGTATAGTTCTGAGCGCCGTACATAGCGTTCATCTTGGAGTAATCGTTGATCTTGGTCAGCTGCCACTGGATCTCATACTCCATAGGAATGGTCAGGGCGTGCTGTAAGAGATAAACCTCCGCATCTGCGTACGCGTCATAGCGCTTGTCAGGATCGTCATAGATTGCGCCTGCAGCCTCTGCCAGAGCGGAGAACTCCTTGTAGGTTGCGATCAGATCCTCATCGGTTGCATTGTTGATTCTGGAGTAATTATTGGAGTAGTAAGCAGCGTCATAGCCGTAGCGCTCCTGATCGATAAAGTTTGCAGGATCGCCGTAGTCAGCTCCCCATCCATTGATATAGAAGGAACCCAGACCAGGCTGTACAACCTCCTTTGTCATACTGGAAACGAAGGTTTTGATATTTAAGTTCACATACTCCTCACCCAGGCACTCTGCGAAGGTCTGCTTTAATACAGTAGCCTTATCAAGGGCATTCTGGTCGCCTGCAATGATGTAATAATCCATTTGTACCGGGAAGGTAACGCCCTTTGCAGACAGCTCTTCCATTGCCTGCTTCTTATACTCCTCTGCCTTTGCAGCGTCAAAACGTCTTGGGTTCTCGCCGTCAGATGCGGGGATTCCCATCTTCTCTTCTACCTTTGCAGCGTAATCTGTGCCGTCAGAGTAGTACAGAAGTCCCTTCATGGTGTAGCCTACATTCTCGCAGTGAAGAGGCTCAATGAAGTTGGTTCTGGACCAGTAGTTTCTCAGATCCAGTCCGTAGTACATGGAGAGACGGAAGGCCTCGTTTGCAACTGCCTTGTTCCAGTTTTCATCCGGAGTGCCGTCCTCTTTGTTTTTGTCATAGTTGAAATGCATCTGATAGGAGTACTTTTTCGGTCTTGTCTCGCTCAGATATGGCTTCCACTCATTGCTGTCATCATTATAAATGGTTCTTAAATCAGCCTCAGCCAGAGAGATATTATCAAGTTCTCCGTTCTGCCACAACTGATATAACTGGGTACCATCTACCATACGGACAGTAACTGTATCAAACAGCTTTGCGTCCTTATCAAAGTAATTTTCATTCCTTGTAAGGATTTTTTCGTTGTTCATGGTAAAGGTTGTCTCAAAATAAGGACCTGTATACCACATGGTCTCATTGGTCATACCATTTACGTTATCTACACCCAGTTCATCGATCAGAGCCTGAGATACAGGGTACATACATGCAGATGTACATACCGTATCAAAGTAAGGAGCGTTGAGCGCACAATGATAGATCAGTGTGTAGTCATCCGGAGCCTCGATCCCTACCATCTCCAGCATCTTTGTTGTGTCAAGAGCCTTAGCCTCTTCCGGAGAAAGCTCTTTGGTGTAGTTGTAGTAATCCTCAGCACCCTTGATCAGCGCCAGAGGCATGGATGTATTCTGGGAACCGTTCTTGTGGAAATTTAATACCCACTCCATAGCGGTGATCCAGTCCTGAGCGGTACAGTCAGCCTTTACATTGCCGTTGATATCCACCCACTTAACATCATCTCTTAACTTAAAGGTCCAGGTAAGACCGCCATCTTCTGTTCCCCACTCCTTAGCAACTGCAGGTCTTAATTTTCCGTTCTCATCCACCTCAAGAAGAGGAGCGTAGAGGTTACAGAGTACATTCAAGTCAGCCGCCTTCTCTGTATTCAGAACAAAAAATCCTTCCTGCTCTCTCTTTGGATCTTCATATGTTACCAGATCCTTGATCGCATCCTTACCGCTCTCTGCTGCCTGAGTGCTGCTGCCAGCCCCGCTTTCACTGTTTTCTGTGCTCTGTCCGCTTCCCCCGCAGGCTGTAAGTGCCATTGCTGCTGTAAGCATAAGAGCTGCCATCTTTGCCGCCTTTTTTCTCATAGTGCATATTCTCCTTTCATAGATAAAAGACAAGGAGCCGTGTTCAAAAACTGTCAAAAACAGTATGACCCTCTGCCATCTAGTGATGTATTTTACCATCAAACACCGCCTTGTGTCAAGCACCGGCGTACATTTGACCGCCCACTATTTACCACCGCAGACATTTTAACGAAAACTACCCTATTTTTACCATTTTTGTTGTTCTTTTACCACAATAATCGAATAATACCCTGCCTGATCCGGAATTTGCTCTGTTCCTCTGAAAATCATTTCATTTTCCATGCCGCAGTTTTCCACCATAACTGCCCCCGCCTTCTGTTCCAGCAGCGTTTTTTTCACCGCATCCATTTTAGAGGCTGCCTTCATAAGTACCTTTGTGCCGGAAAGGGACAGAGATTCTTCCACTCCGTAGGCGGAGGGAATGATATGAAGCTGCTCAGACCGGTCCGCGAGGCTGTCTCCGAGACGGGCGCTGGCCGCACAAAAGGAGGGAACGCCGCTTATGATCTGTGTTTCGTAGCCTCTGGCCTTTATGATACGGTGAAGATAAATATAGGTGCTGTATATTGTAGGATCGCCCAGGGTCAGGCAGGCTACGTCCTTTCCTGCTTTTAACTGCTCCTCTACCAGATCTGCGGCCTGCTCATAGGCTGCGTTTAAAACCTTCCTGTCCTTTGTCATGGGAACTGCGAGAGAAAGACACGCCTTTTGATCCAGCTCAGGCAGAAGCCCTCTGGCAATCTGGTAACTCACTGCCTGCTCTCTTGTCCGGGCAGGGACAGCCAGAACCTCACATTTTTTTATAGTTTCTGCCGCAAGAAAGGTCATAAGCCTTGGATCTCCCGGTCCTACGCCTACGCCGTATAAAATTCCATGCATAAATAATCATTCTTCCTTTCTCTTGTTTTTATTCTTTTAAAAAGAAATCCGGGAAGCATATCCGCCTCCCGGATTTCTTTTTAATGTCTGTGCATAGAGAACTGATCCATGGGATATTTCTTCAGATTTTCCAGAATTCTTCTGTCATCTGCCTCTCCGATCAGCTGGTCTCTGGCCTTCTTTGCCTCTGTCTCACCCTTATGCTTGCTGGGGCCGCCGACACAGCCCCCTGCGCAGACCATGCCCTCGACAAAGTCCTCAGGCAGACGGCCTACCTTCATGAGAAGAAGCGCCTTTTTACACTCGGCTCCTCCGTTGCAGCGAAGTACCTTTGCGTCAAAGTTTTCTTCTCTCTCCTTCATACACTCTACAACAGCCGCCGTTACGCCTCCGCCGTTTCCAAAACGCTTTCCGAATACAGAGCCTTCCTGATACTCGTTGGTTGCGGGCTGCAGCTCTACACCCTTGGCGCGCATCATGGCGCGGATCTCGCCAAAGGTCATAACATAATCTGCATTTCCCTCAATATTCAGATCCAGGCTCTCACTCTTTTTCGCAATACACGGGCCAATAAATACAGTCACTACATCATGATCCTGGCTCTTTAACAGTCTGGATACGGCGCACATAGGTGATACGGTAGTTGACATATTGTCAAGAAGCATAGGGAAATGCTGCTTGATCATATTTACAAATGCGGGGCAGCAGGATGTAGTCATCTTCTTGCCCTCTTTGTAAGCCTCTGCCCACTCCTCTGCCTCATAAGCTGCCGTCATGTCGCCGCCCAGAGCCACTTCAACCATGTCTGCAAAGCCCAGCTGCTTTAAGGCCACGCGCCAGCTCTCCATGGTGATATCCGATCCGAACTGTCCTTCCGTCGCGGGCGCCACCATGGCGACTACCTTCTTGCCTGCCTTGATCAGACGGATCACATCTACCATAAAGGTCTTGGAACCAATAGCTCCAAAGGGGCAGCTGTGGATACAGGCGCCGCACTGGATACACTTCTTTTCATCGATCACACAGATGCCATACTCGTCATATGTGATCGCATCTACCGGACAGACCTTTTTGCATGGGCGCTCCAGATGGGCGATCGCATTATAAGGACAGGCCTGTGCGCACTTGCCGCACTCCTTGCACTTATTTGGATCAATATAGGCATGGTCGTGACCCATGGTGATGGCTCCAAAATTACAGGAATTCTGGCAGGCCTTTCCCATACACTTGCGGCAGTTATCTGTGACAATATAGGACGCAATAGGACACTCCTCGCAGGCTGCGTTAATAACCTGAACCACATTGGAACTGTCTCTTCCTGTAGGGCACTTGCCTTCTGCCAGACGGACTCTCTGCTTGATGATCTCACGCTCCTTGTAAATACAGCAGCGGTAGCTGGCCTGAGGACCCGGAATCATATCATAGGGGATCTCATCCCTTTTTTCCTCCAGCTTTCCCTCCCATGCAGCTTTCGCGACCTCATAGAGCACGTCATGTTTCAGGCGCAGGATCGTTGCATCATTTGTTACCATTTTTCATTTCCTCCATTCATAATCCCGGACGCCTGTTCTAAGCGTCCGGACAGCAAATATATATCTTGGAAGGCCCAAAGGGCCCATTGCCAACTTAATAATAGGTGATAACCACCTTTTTTCCCATATCCTCGATCAGATGGCGCAGCTGCTCCACCAGATTCTGGCGGATTCCCAGGTCGAACGGAAGACCCGGATTCTGATAGGCACTGTTGATGGCCTTTCCCACATACAGATGAACCTCCGTACAGTCCTCGATCAGGATCTTTGCCACCATGGAGCCGCCATTGGGCTTATCCAATTCCTCAAAAAAATCCTCCGATACGGTTTCATTCTTTACATACCGCCGCAAAAGCTGCAGCACGCGGTTCAGCGTAAGGACGCCTTCTGTCACCAGATCTACTCCGTCCATATAGGCAATGGGCGGAATCTCCGGATCCACATAGTCCAGCGATACATCCAGCTTCCGGTTCAGAACCCGTGACACAATGGTAGCGCTGGTGCCGCCGCATACAATGGTCGTGGCATTGGGATCGGACATAAAATCCTCTACCATGGCTGTATCATCCTCTGGATTTCGGGCCGGACCAGTCATCAGATGAACCGGCTTGCTGTTTATGATGCGCATACAGGCCACTGTGGTATCGTCTCCCGGATGAAACTGGTACAGCTCGTCACAGGCACGGCTGATGGATGCAGCCAGACGCATGGCAGAAACGGTGATCTGATACTGGCGCACCGCATAGTCCGCTATATCCTTCCACAGCCAGCCAAAGTTTAAAAGATCGCCAACTCCCGCATGAATAGTGCCGTCGCTCATAAGGATTAAAGCGTCTCCCTTCTGCACCTTAAAACGGTATTCATTGATCCGTTTTCCCTGAAGTTCCCGGATGTTCTGGGGAATTTCCATCAGTTTTCCGTCCCGGATAAAAATGCAGCCCGGATTGTCATACTCTACCAGATAGGCGTCTCCATTATGGAAAACCTGCAAAATGCTGAAAGTAGAGTAGGCCACCTGGCGCACCTGGCAGATGGGAAGGGTCTCACTGATGGTATCCACACATTCCTCCAGGGTAGCTCCGTTTAAAAACATGGTTCCCAGGATTTTTGAGGTAAGAGTAGATAAAATATTGGCCTTGACCCCGCTTCCCATACCGTCAGCCAGAATCATAATGTTGGAATCCTCTGTCTGAAGGATTTCCACCTTGTCACCGCAGAGGATCTCACTGTACTTGTTCAGGCTTTTGTAAGCAACATCTACCGTTATCTCCATACGCTACCTCCCAAAGCCCGGAGGCTTGGGCCGTATGCTCCCCAGATGGACATAGCCTGCCGGCTTTTCTGCCATTTCAGAGCCGTCCGCCTTGGAGGCGGATGCTCCCGATGCTCCCGACCGTATACCCGGCGCTCCCGAAATGACAGCCTGTGCTCCTGCCTGCCTTGGAGAGCCGCCTCCCAGGGAATCCCTTGTCATCACACCGCTTAGTGGAACCGCCCCGCTTCCCATATGGACATTTCCCAAAGGCGGTTCCATTTCATCCTCCTCATGGAGAGAGGAATCATCTAACAGAGAACGGCACAGTTTGCTTAAGGTAGTTTTGGTTTCCGCCGTCGTTTCTCCCAGAAGGCCTGCAATTTCCTGAGCCACCATCATCTGCTTGTGGATCACCTTCTGAGCCAGATCAATAGTTTCCAGCTTCTTCTCATAATCCTCCTGAGCCAGTTCCTCCTCACGGGTGATATCAATAAAGGTAGCAAGCACTGCATTTTCCTTTTCTATGTATACAATGTTCTGGAGTGTGGACAAATGGTACTCCGGATAGCTGACCCGCTTTCCATGGATATTCTGATGGGTGTCGAATACCCACTGGAAATCCACCGGATCAATAAATTCATACAGATACATCTCAAGCGCCTCTGAGCGCGTCTTTCCAAAGTATTTCTCTCCCACATCGGAATACTCTAAAATCCGCATATCCGGCCCTACAATGAGCACAATATTAGGAGAAGTTTCCATTACCAGATTAGACATGGATTCCGCCTTTTCATGCATATAAGGAATGCACATGGAAACCTCTGCCTTGTGCTGGAATACGGCGATCGCCTTTTCCCGGCAGGTAGGATAACCGCAGGCCCCGCAGTTTAACTCATCCTCCGGCTTAAATTTATTCGTCATGCGCAGGATCTGGCGGATCTGCTCCTCTGTCGGCATAGGATCTTTGGGCGAACGGTCTAAAAACTCTTTTCTGAAAGAAACTGCCTCAACCGCATGCTCCATCTGCGAACGGTCGGCCGGCTCCCTGCAGATCCGTTCCTCCATATCCAGCTTTACTTTAAAGCGTGAAATAAACTCCTCATCATCCACCGTCGGCCCCTTAATACAGCCGCCGGCGCACATATTCATTTCAATAAAGCACCCTTTGATCTCTCCCCTGGCCATGCTCCTGCACAGGTCAATACAGTTTGTCTCCCCATGGACATAGAACTTGCGGTAGCCGTCTCCCCTGCTTTCTTCCTCAGCCAGTACCGAATTTACCACTCCGTTTGTAACAGGATACAGGCGGTTTACCTTGGGATCAAAGGCCGTAAAGGGCATATCCTCACAATCCTCAATGGAAATTTCCTCCTGATCCAGCCATTTTTTCATATCTCGGAAATTCAAGACCGCATCAATGCAGTTATCATGGCGAGGATCGTTTGCCTCCTTCTTTTTTGCAATACAGGGGCCTAAAAATACTATCTTCACCTCACGCCCCAGTTCTTCCTTTAAAATGCGTCCGTGGGCGATCATGGGAGATACCACCGGCGCAAGGTATTTTACCAGCTCCGGATAGTAAATCTCGATCAGGTCATTGACACTGGGGCAGCAGGTGGTAATGATATTTTCCATCTGATGCTCCTTAAGCAGTCTGGCATACTCTGCCGTCACATAGGCAGCGCCCTCGGATGTTTCCCTCACATCCTCAAACCCCAGACGGATCAGTGCCCCACGGACCTGGCCGATGGTCTTATATTTTAACAGACCCATATAAGAGGGTGCAATGGAAACCACTACCCTCTCGCCGGCTGCGATCCAGCCCTTCACCAGCTCCAGATCGCTTCTCAGCGTCTTTGCAGACTGCGGGCATATCTTCAGGCAGTGGCCGCAGAGAATACACTTATCAGGCATGATCACAGCCCGTCCATCCTTGACCTGGATGGCCTTTACCTCGCAGTAGCGGACGCACTTATAGCAGTGCTTACATTTTGTGGCCTTGAAATCAATGATTTCCATGCCCATAATCACAGTCTCCCTTTGATCTCGTTTTCAAAAAACGCTTCTGTGTCCTCCGGCTTCAATGAATATAACTCTCCGTCCACGGTCACACATACGCCGTGGTCGCAGTTTCCGGAGCAGAAAGCTCCGTTTAAGTCAACCTGGTTGGACAGGCCGTTTTCATTTACAAGCTTCTGAAGCTTTTCAATAATCTCTCTGGAACCCTTTAAATGGCAGGCGCTTCCAATACATATTGTTACTTTCATTTTCACTTCACCCTCCGTTATTCGTTTCACTCTGTCTGTATGTTCTTTATCCTTTATACAGGGGTCTCCCCACATGTAATGCCATTATCTCATATTGTCATATTTTTATCAATAATATTTCTGCAAAAACAAAGGGTTTCCGATGGAAAAGTGTGGTATACTGGATATATTTCAAACGATATGCCTGCCGGACAGAACCGCCCGGCAAAGCCAAATGGAGGAATCAGAAAATGGAACAAAAGACAGGACTTGTGCTGGAAGGCGGCGGAATGCGCGGGATCTATACAGCCGGCGTGCTGGATCTCTTTATGGATCAGGGAGTAACCTTTGACGGAGTGATCGGAGTATCCGCAGGAGCCATCCACGGCTGCAGCTTTCTTTCCGGACAGCGCGGGCGGAACATCCGATATTATAAAAAATACTGCCAGGACCCTCGCTTTATGAGCGTTAGAAACCTTATCCTCACCGGAGACATCGCAGGAGAACGGTTCTGCTACCACACGCTGCCGGAAAAGCTGGATCCTTATGACTATACAGCCTTTAATAATAATCCGGCCGAATTTTATGTAGGCTGCAGCAATGTAGAAACAGGAAAACCGGAGTATCTGCATCTGACCGACATGAAACAGCAGATCGACTATCTGCGGGCCTCTGCATCACTGCCTCTGGTATCAAAAATCGTACATGCCGGAGGGAAAAAGCTGTTAGACGGCGGCTGTACGGACAGCATCCCGGTAAAAGCCTTTATGGAGCTTGGATACCCAAGGAATGTTGTTGTCCTTACCCGCCACAGGGGTTACCGGAAAAAAGCAGAGGGAACCCGGCTTACCGAACTGTGCTACCGCCATTATCCAGCCTTTGTAAAAACCATTAAAAACCGGCCATCCGTGTACAACCGGACGCTGGATGAGATCGAGTCTCTGGAAAACAGCGGCCAGGCCTTTGTGATCCGCCCCAGCAGGCCTCTTACCATCGGACGAATGGAAAAGGATCCGCAAAAGCTTCAGCTTGTTTACGAGCTTGGGTATCATGACGCAGCCAGATGCCTTTTAGACCTTTTATCCTGGAAACAGGGACCGGCCAGATGACCTGTCCCTGTTTCCATTCAGAAGTTTACCTGCTGCAGATTCTAATTGCAGCCGCCGCTGTCTCTTCCGCAGCAGCTTCCTTCTCTTTCATAGGTGCTCCCCTCTCTGCCATTCCGGCCCCAGACAGCATCATTCCAGCCCTGCCAGTACCCCCAGTTCCAGCCGTCGCGGTATCCCTGACGGTATGCCCGGCGTTCCCTGTCCGCTGCCTGTGTTCCGCCGCAGCCGCAGGAACCGGTCGTTCCGGTACCGCCAGCCCTCGTATTGCAGTTTCGGCAGCTGCAGCAGCAGCCGGAAATCCTGCATCCGCAGCCGCATCTGTTTTGGCATCCGCAGCCACATCTGTTTTGACATCCACAGCCAGAACCATTTCCATTCTGTTCTGCATTTCTGCATCCATTATTACAACAGCATAAAAGACAACACATAATCTCTATTCTCCTTTTTTAATTGGTTGTACCATATCATATGGGACAGTGAGACAAAGTGTTCCTGTGCAAAAACCGTCACCTGTTATGTATCTCTTCATAAAATAATAAAGAAAGAATAAAAAGGAGATTTCAAACAATGGAAGCATATATGGATGCAAAAGCTTCGGCCTGCAGCTGCGGATGCGGATGCAGAAGCCGTGTCGTTCCCGGCGTATCAGACAGACCGGCCGCACAGCCGGAATATTCCGGACCATCCCCCCAGATGTGGCCCGGATGGGATATGAATCAGTCCCTTCCTTATGGAGAAGCCGGATATCCCCAGACAGGATATCCTCAGATAGGAACAAATATGAATCAGGGAAGTACCGTATGGCCCATCGTGAACTGCCCGGATACCACAGCCGGTTATCTGGAACAGCATCACCCCGTAGCTATGGCCTATGTACCGTGGCAGCAGTGGCAGACTGCCTATGCGCCTGAACGCGGCCTCATGCAGGGAACCATCTTCCCTGACCTGGATCTTCCATTTAATTACGGGAGGTGCGGACGATGACAGAACATCTTCAGAACTCATCAAGAGGAGCCATGCTCCAGGCAGTAAACCAGACCGGCTTTGCCGTGGTGGAGGCCAATCTCTATCTGGACACTCATCCCTGTGATATGGAAGCTCTCTCCTATCTCAATCAGATGATGGAAGCCTACAAAAACGCAAAAGCCGCCTATGAGGCCCAGTTTGGCCCCTTAAATGCGGGCAATGTGACTGAAAATGCCTACTGGACCTGGGTCAGTGATCCCTGGCCATGGGAAGGAGGGAATTTATAATGTGGATTTATGAAAAACGTCTCCAGTTTCCGGTAAATATTAAGGAGCCGAATGCCAAGCTGGCGCAGTTTATTATGAGTCAGTACGGCGGTCCCGACGGCGAGATGGGCGCATCCATGCGCTATCTGTCCCAGCGCTACGCCATGCCTTATAAAGAAGGCAAGGCTGTTTTGACCGATATCGGCACAGAGGAACTGGCACATCTGGAAATGATCGCCGCCATTGTCCATCAGCTGACCCGGAACCTCACAGCCGAGCAGCTGGTAGAACAGGGCTTCGGACCCTATTATATTGACCATGCCACCGGAATCTGGCCTCAGGCCGCAGGCGGCATTCCCTTTAATGCCTGCGAATTCCAGTCCAAGGGCGATGTGATCACAGACCTTCATGAAGATATGGCAGCAGAACAAAAAGCCCGGAGTACCTATGACAACATCCTCCGGGTAGTAACAGACTATGACGTATGCGAACCTATCAAGTTCCTGAGAGAACGTGAGATCGTCCATTACCAGCAGTTCGGTGAAACCCTCCGAATCACCCAGGAAAAACTGGACAGCCGCAATTTCTATGCCTTTAATCCGGCCTTTGATCCGGATCAGGCGCCCCAGCCCCGATAAACAGCCCTTAATCCAGCTGTATCTGGACTCCGCCAAGGAGCTTTACGTCTTCCTCCTGATGGGTTGTGATCAGGAGGAAGCGGTTCCGGCGGTTTTCCAGAATATAGCGGATTACCTCCAGCTTAAGGGCCTCATCAAGCCCGGTAAAGGGTTCATCCATTACAAGCATATGGGAAGATGCAAGAACGGTCCGCAGGATGGCGGTGCGCCGCTTCATCCCTCCGCTCAAGGTGGACACGGGGCGGGTAAGGCATTCTTTAGGAAGTAAGCAGGTCATGGCCTGGGCCAGTTTTTCTTCCTTCCATTTTTCTTTTAATGCCATCTGCACATTTTCCATAGGGGAAAAGGAAGGACAGAGACGATCCTCCTGAAAAACTGCAGAAATCCTCAAAGGCCACCCAGGCCCATCCTGAGTAAAAATCCTTCCGCTGTCAGCCGTTTCAAGCCCCATGAGGATCCGAAGAAAGGTTGTTTTTCCTGAGCCTGAGGGCGACATCAGGCAATAACAGGCATCCTGCTCCAGCGTCAGGCTCAGATCCCGAAGGACCTGCAGTTCTCCGTATTTTTTAGAAAGATGCTCGATGCAAAGCTTCATACAACCTCCTCATCAGTGGCGTACCCGCATAAGCAGGCTCAGAAAAAAGCGCTCAAAGACAGCGCTGATCACAATAATGGCAAAGGTCCAGGCAAACAGGCCCGCTGTATCCAGATAGAGCTTGGAATAGTAGAGCTGCTCTCCGATCGACGCCTGAGGTATGCCGATCACCTCTGCCGCAACTCCTGATTTCCAGCTCATTCCAAGAGCTGTACGGCAGCTGCTTAAAAGGTAGGGGTGAACGGCCGGAATATATATATATCGAAGGCGTTTGAAAAAGGAAAACGAAAAAACTCGGCTCATTTCCAAAAGCTCCCTGTCCGTATGTTCCAGACCGGCCAGCGTTCCCGTATAGATCATAGGGATCACAACGAGAAATGAAATAAACACGGACAAGCCGTCAGAGCCGATCCAGATCAGTGCCAGGATCACAAAGGAGGCCACGGGAACGGAACGGATCAGCAGCATGGGAGGTTCCAGAAGATCCTTTACAAAGGAACAGGCGTAACTGGCCCACCCCAGGAGAATCCCCAGAACAAAAGCCATGAGAAAGCCGGCGCTGATCTTAAAAAATGAATGAAGCAGCGTCTGCCAGAAGGAAACTTCCGGCAAAAGCTGCCAAAGGGCCCCAAGCATATCGAAGGGCCCCACAAAAATCACATCATTCTGGATGGCTAAGTGGGCGGCCTGCCAGAGAACCGCCCAGAAAAGCCATATCATATATGTTTTTAAACGCGAAGATATTTTCATGTTTTTCATTATGGCAGATAGTAGAAGTCATCTCCGGGAAGTGTTCCGCCGATAGACTTGGCATCCTGTCCGGAAAGCACCTCCAGATAGCCGGAAAGGGCCTGTTTCATTTCTTCACCGGTAATGCATACAATATTGCAGAGAGGCATCGCTTTCTGGGCCATAGCAGCCTTTTCTACGATCCCAATATCAGCTACCAGCTGTGCGGCCTTTTCAGGCTCAGCAGATGTATACTCCGCAGATTCTGCATGATCCTTTAAAAACTGCTCCACAGCAGCCTCATGCTCCTCTAAAAATCCGGTGCGGACAATGGTAACTCCCGTAACCATGCGGCTCTTTCCTTCCTTATTTAAAAGATCCCACTGCTCGGTCAGATCCATCACTGTTTTCAGCTCCGGATTCTGCATACAGGCCGCTGAAGCAAAGGGCTGAGGGAGCACGCCGATGGCAGACGGATCTTCCTTTAATATAGAAGCAACCTCTGCAGCCTCGGATTTAAACTCCATGGTTACATCCCCGGAGCCAAGGCCGTTTTCAGCCAGAAGATAATTCATGGCAAATTCCGGCGTGGTTCCTTTTCCTGTCATATATACGGTTTTACCCTTCAAATCTTCCATTGTGGAAATGGAATCATCCGAAGCCACTACATACAAAACTCCCAGTGTATTGATATCAATGACCTTTACCTGCCCCTGCGTCTTATTGTAAAGCACGCTGGCTACATTGGCAGGCACCAGCGCAATATCCAGGCTTCCGTTTGCAATATTTCCTACCAGCTCATCTGCCTTCCCTGCCATGGTAAATTCATATGTATTGGCAGTTTCTCCGTTTTTGGCAGTTTCCATCAGATAGGCCAGTCCCATAGAGGTAGGTCCCTTTAAGGAGCCCACACGGACAGCGGATGCGCCGGAACCTTCCTTCTCCTCTTCTGAAACCGCCTCAGATCCGGTCTCTGCCCCGGTATTTTCTGCCTCAGTGGATTCTGCCTCTGAATGTTCCGTTTCCTCTGGAACCTCCTGAGAAGCTGCCTTGGAAGAATCGGAAGGAGCCGCGTTATCGCCGGATGCGCCGCAGCCGGTTACAGCGAAGGCTGCTGCAGTTAAGAGTGCAGTCAATACAGAAATTTGTTTTTTCACAGTACATTCTCCTCTCCGGCACCCTCTGGATGCCATCCCTTACTATAGCACATTTTTTCCTGTTTTTCCATCCTCACCGCCGGAAAAACAGAATCGACCCCAGCGTTCGAACAACTCAAATCCATAAAAACGGACGGCCCTCAACGGAATTCCGTCCGTTTTTCTTATTTTCTTAAATACTCATTTTTCCCATGGATCATTTATGCGCCTGCCTGAATACCGGTCTTTCCCACGCTCTTTTCCCGAACCTCCTTTTTCCGAAACAGCTCACGGCCGGAGGTATACACGATGATCACACCGAGAACCATTAAAAGAGCGGCAATGATCAGCTGCAGTCCCTCTACCATAAATACGGCGCTTCCTGCGCCAAAAGCATAAACAAGTGCAATGGAACGCTCAATTAAAGCGGTAAAGGTAACGCAGAGCATGATAATAAGCGGAGGGAACAGCGTTCTGTTTTCTCTGCCCGTAACCTTTAAAAAGACGCACAGCGTAATGAGGACCAGAGCACTCAAAAGCTGATTGGCGCTTCCAAAAAGAGGCCAGATATTGGAATATCCGATTTTTGTCAGGATAAAGCCGCAGGCTAATGTGATCATAGTTGCAAAATATTTATTGCATACCACCTGCCTCCAGTGCTCCGCCTGTTCCATATCATCTGTACTGAACAGCTCCTGAAAGGACATACGGCCGATTCTTGCAACGGAATCAAGGCTTGTAAGAGCCAGAGCTGATACACACATGGTCATAAAGCACTGGGCTGCATACATAGGAATTCCAAACATTTCCAGAAATCCTGCCACACCGGCTGAAAAGATCTGGAAGGGAGTACCCACAGCAGGCGTTCCGTCTGCTCCTGCAGCAGCGCCTGCCACACACAGGGCCAAAACTGCCAGAAGACTTTCCAGAACCATTGCTCCATATCCCACTTTCAGCATATCCTTTTCATTGGAAATGGTCTTGGATGAAGTTCCTGATGATACCAGGCTGTGAAATCCGGATACAGCTCCGCAGGCTACCGTAACAAACAGAATAGGAAACATATCTCCCATGGATGCATTTTTAAAGCCTGTGTATGCAGGGAGGTTCATGGACGGATGCGCCACTGCCAGACCCGCCGCAGCACCAATGATCATGCCGGCAAACATAAAGGTTGTCATATAATCCCTGGGCTGCATCAGAAGCCACATGGGAAGCACGGCTGCCATGAAGATATATGCAAAGGTCAGATAGGACCAGGTATCCTTTCCTGCTGCCAGCGGAAATGCCATTCCAATCCCAAGAGCAGCCGCCGTACAGGCCAGTCCCGCTGCCGTTTTCTTCCAGCCCTTTAACTGTAGTTTTTTCTGGATCACTCCAAATATCATCGCAAATACAATAAACAGAAGGGAAATACTTCCTGCCGCTCCATTGGTCTGTGCGGCCGGAGAAAGAACTGCCGCTCCGTCAGCCATGGTATATGCGTTAAACGTACCTGCCACCATATCTGCAAAAGCTGCGATTACGATCAGGGTAAAGAGCCAGCAAAATAAAAGAAACAGTTTTCTCCCTGTCTTTCCAATATACCGCTCGATCAGAAGCCCCATGGACTTTCCTTCATTCTTTACACTGGCATACAGTGCTCCGAAATCCGTAACTGCTCCAAAGAAAATGCCTCCCAGGATCACCCACAAAAGCACGGGCAGCCATCCAAAAGCAGCGGCCTGGATCGCTCCGGTCACAGGGCCGGCCCCCGCAATGGATGAAAACTGGTGGGCGAATACCGTCCATCCGTCTGTAGGCACATAATCCTGTCCGTCTTCCAGTGCACAGGCAGGTGTTTTGGCCTTGGGATCTATGCCCCATTTTTCTGCCAGCCACCGGCCATACAGGGTATATCCCGCCAAAAGACATACCGCTGCAATCATTACAATTACAAGTATGTTCATACTCTTATCTCCTTCCTTCTGGAATAACTGTCATTATAATCCCTTTTATTCGGAAGTCAATCAGATAGAACATACCGTATTTTCATATTTTTTATTCTTTCAGGTTATGTTTGTGCCATAATCTCATAACTGCCAGACATATTTCCGCCAGACCGGAAATACCATTCCAGCCCCAGGCTGGCTGCCATGGCGCGGTCCACACCGCCCATCTGCCGCCGGTCCAGGTGCCCTATGTATTCCTTTAAGCGGCTGCGGTCAATGGTACGGATCTGCTCTGTAAGGACGGTGGAATCCTGTTTTAATCCGCAAAGAGTCCGATCCAGACTTACATGGGTAGGGATCGCTGCCTTGGTGGTCCGGCTGGTAATGGCAGCTACGATCACCGTCGGGCTGTGGCGGTTTCCCGTGTCATTCTGGATGACTAAAACCGGCCGGATCCCTCCCTGCTCCGATCCCCTGACCGGTGAAAGATCTGCATAAAAGAGGTCCCCCCGGATTACGGAGCGGTACGTCTGTCTATTTCCATTCCAATCTGAATTTCGTTCCATGGCTTGTCTCCTTATTTTGAGTTTCATCACTTCATTCATACACTCATAGGATTCCCAATTCCGGAGATTTCAAACATTTCCTGAAAAAAACATGAAAAAACCCCATCCTCAGAGGACAGGGCCATTCATTTTTCTTTATTCTGTTTTGCCTTAAAACCGCTTGATTTTTCCTGCGGCTGTTCGTTCAAAAGGCACTTCTCTCACGATCAGCCGGGCAATGCGCTTATAGACAGGCATAGACCCATTCAGGCGGTCAACCAGCTCCTGAAGAAGCGGCTTTGGCTCTGTAATCGTATGCTTTTCCATATATTCCGGATCCGGGAAGATCTCTGCCTCGATGACCTTCTCATGCTCGCGCACCAGAATCTCTTTTACCAGATCATTGCGTCCCAGCTCATTTTCCAGCTCCTCAGGAGATACATTTTCTCCATTTGCAAGGATGATCAGGTTCTTTCTGCGGCCGGTAAGGAATACAAAGCGATCCTCGTCCACATAGCCTAAGTCTCCTGTCTTTAACCAGCCGTCCTCCAGAGCGGCAGCCGTTTCCTCCGGCATCTTGTAATATCCCTGCATCACGCTGCTTCCCCGTACCCAGAGCTCGTGATCCACGGTCTTTGCCTCGCAGTTTGGCAGAAGCTTTCCTACGGATCCGATCTTATTTTCCCACTCCAGATTGGTGCTGATCACAGGAGAACACTCCGTCATGCCGTATCCCTGAAGAATGGTGATGCCAAACTCCTTAAAAAGACGGATACAGTCCGGATCGAGGTAAGCGCCTCCGCTGCAGATGGTCTTAAGCTTTCCGCCGAATATGGCCGCTGCAGCCTGTTCCTTTGGAACAGACGGATCGATCTCCTTTAATTTTCCTGCCAGCGATTCGATGATCATAGGCACCAAAAGCACGATTTCCGGCTGGAACAGCTTTAAATTTCTCTGGAACCGCATGATCGAATCATTGATGCAGATGATCATTCCAATGGAAATGCCCTTTATAATGTCCATGGTCAGACAGTACACATGGTTAATGGGAAGAACGGTCAGGGATACGGTTCCCTGAGGGATCTTCATATCCAGACACAGGGCATTGTCCGCCAGATTCCGGTGGGTCAGCATAACTCCCTTGCTCTTTCCTGTGGTTCCTGAGGTAAAAAGAATGGTACACAGGTCCTCCGGTTTTACCTCACAGTGAAATTCTCCCCGGTATGCCTCTAAAATCTCAGGCAGAGACTGGATGGAAAGAAACTCACGGATCTTTGGACAGGAGGAAGCGGCAGCCTCTGCCACATCCATCCTCCCCTCATCAAACACCAGCATTTCCACATCTGCCCGGTTTAAGAGCTCACAGACTGCCTCCGCAGGAAGCTGTACATCAATGGGAACTGCCACACTTTTACTGTTTGCCGCGCCAAAATATGAAGTGATCCATCCATAGCTGGTAGGGCCGATGACAGCAATATGCTTTCCTCTCATCCCCTTTTCTTCCAGCATACGGCCAAAGGCCATGGTATCCCGGTGCAGATCTTCATAGGTCTTTTCCTCAAGCTCCCGCTTGACCTTATAGCGGAACGCGGTCTGGCTGCCGTAAGAATCAGCCGCCCGGCTTATGATCTCCTGTAATGTATTTGCTTCCATTCCTTCTCCTTCCTCTTTCCCGCCTCAGACAGCCTGCTGCAGGGACTGGATATACTCCATGGCGTCCTTTACTGTCTTTACATTGACCACTTCCCGCTCGTCCACTTCAACATCCCAGTGCTCCTCGATTTCTCCGACCATACTCATAAAATCATAGGAATTAAAGCCCAAGTCCTCCACAAAACGGGAATCCTCCCGGATTTCTCCCGGTTCTACATCTACATACTCACAGATCATCTCTTTTAACTCTTCAAACATATCCTTTTTCTCCCTCTTTTTATACCATGTCAATAATCTCTCCTACCGTCCTGCTGCAGTCCTCCACACCTCTGAAAATGATCCTGCACAGATAGTAGTATACCTCTTCCAGTTTCTGGGGCGTCACAATACCGGTCTGGTACTCAAAGCAGAAATCCAGACCATCGTCCAGAGCGCGGTGGCTCACAGTCAGATACAGCGGCTGTCCTGCCACACCGTTGGAGTAACGGGCTGTATCATAGCGGATCCCGCCCATCTTATCAAGGCCCGGCCCCTCATATTTCATAGCCAGAGGCTGATAGGTCAGAGCCAGGGGCTCATAGGTCAGGCCGTCTTCCAGGTTATAAAATTTCTTTCTGTAATTAAAATACTCCGTAGGGCTGTAGCTTGCGTGCCGGAAATACTGATTCTGTGTATCCCGGATGATCTCCATTCCCTCTAAGAAGGTCTTGTCCCGTGAAATAATGGTCCTAAAGGGGAAGCAGTGGATCCTGGTACCGCCGCAGCGCTTCTCAGTCAGAGTGGCCCTTCTTGCAATAGTGGTCGTAAGAGAAACATCCTCATTTCCGTTCTGCTTCTGAAGATAGGTCCTAAGGCCCATGAGCAGAAGGCAGGTCATGGAGATCCTGTGTTCCTCACAGAACGTTAAAAGCCGTTCCGACGGCTCCGGTTCCAGCCGGAAAGTGGTAATATTGGCTGATACATCCTCCGGAATGGTGCGGGCCGCCCTCTGATCCGGGTTGCCGGAAGCCTTTCTCTGCTGTTCAAGAAGCCCCGGGCCGTAGATGCTGTTAAAGATCGGCTCCGATGTACCGATCAGCTTTTCAAAAAATTCCCGGTCTCTCTGACTGGATGTACTTCCCGCCTCATAAGCCAGATCCTTTTCCAGCTGCTTTATGTAAGAGGTCATGGCCTTTGGATAAGCAATCACCTCGTCCCCAAACATCTTATGGCTGTAGATTTCAATGATATCCCTGTAAAACAGGATCAGGGACTGGGCGTCCATGGTCATGTGGTCTACGCACACATAGGTTCCCTGAAAGCCGTTTGGAAGGCGGATCATCACAATGCGGTGCATGGGAGAATCGTAACGCTCAAAGGGAAGCTCGGTCCACTCCCTCATCTTCGCCTCTGCGTCCTCCATTTTCCAGCCGCAAAAGTCAAAGTGTCCGATCTCAGAGTGATCCTCCTTTACCACATACTGGTACTCTTTTCCCTCTTTTTTGTCATGGGCAAAACGGATCCGCATTCCCTCGCAGCGGGAAATCGCTTCCTTAATGCTCTCCCGCAGCACCTCCCAGTCCAGATCGATCTCAATAGTCAGGCTGGAGCCGATATTTAATACCTGCTTTTTGGGACAGTATTTCAGACAGTAAAAATGCAGCTTCTGCGCCTCGGTCAGCGGATATACCTTACAGCCCCTTCTCGTTTTCATTCCTCACATACCCCTTTCGTAAATGCACGTTCCATCAGTTTCCTTACAGCCGCCTCATAAGCCGGACGATCCTTATAATATGCCTCTGCATGGGAAGCTCCCTCTATAATCAGAAGATCCTTTGGAGCAGCGCAGGCTTCGTAGAGCTCATGCACCATAGAGCAGGGCACAAAGGTATCCTTTGATCCGTGGATAAACAGCATGGGGATCTTAGCCTTTTTTACCTCATCTCTGGCATTGCACTCATCCAGGCCATATCCTGCTTCCTTTTTTGCCATCCGGTCGGACAGATCCATTAAGGGAAATGCCGGCATATGATAGGTTGTCTTAAGAACAGAGGTAAATACCTCTTTGGCAGAGGTAAAGGCGCAGTCGGAAACAGCCCCCTTTACCTGCGGCGGAAGCTCAAGTCCTACTGCCATATCCACCGTAGCGGCTCCCATGGAAATGCCCTGAAGCAGAATCTCACAGTCCTCTCCCAGACGCCCTGCCATGTATTCCATCCATTTTTTTGCGTCCAGACGATCCAGACAGCCAAAACCGATATAGGTACCCTCGCTGTCTCCATGGGCTCTCTCATCCACCGTCAGGACGCCCAGCCCGCAGCCCATATAAAACCGGGCCAGGGACGGGTAATCATTTAGTCCCCGGCTGGTATAGCCATGAAAGCAGATCACGGCCCGTTTGGGATCCTTTCCCGGAAAGTATGTTCCGTGAAGCTTTAAGCCATCCTCAGACTGTATGTACACATCCTCATGGGGCTGGCTTAAAAACCACTGGCGGTTTTCCTCCATAAAGGGCAGATAGACGCTCCAGTCCGTACCTGCCATTTTCTGGGTCCGCTTATTATCCGCCTTTCCCCGCATCAGCGTCCGGCGCAGAAAATAGCGCGCCAGCGCATACTCTCCCGCAGCAAGCAAAGCTGCCGCTCCGGCTCCCATTCCCAACATCCACTTTATTTTCATCCTGCCGCTCCTTTTTTATCCGGATCCGTATCCCTCATACAGACCCCTATATGATACGCATCTCCCAGCTGGGCCTCAAAAAAGCGCCAGCCGGGGATATCTGCTGTAAAACCATGGCGATCTCCCAGATCCAGAGGAAGTTCAAAGGAAGCTGTCCCATAAAAAATACGCTCCGGCTCCATTCCCAGCCTGTTTGCAAATGAAATCTGCCGAAAGGGAAAGGCAAGTCCCCTGCCGTCTGCCTTTGCATAGCTTTCCTTTAACGTCCACAAACGGAGCACTGCTTTCTCTGCCTCTTTCTCCTGCTTTTCACAAATCCAGCTGTATTCTTCCGGAGAACATATCCTCCTGACCAGCCCTTTGCTGCAGGGCTTTCGGATCTGGATATCAATTCCTACCGGACGGCCGCAGACCGCACAGACGGCCATTCCCTCTGTATGGCTGATACTAAAAAAAACGCCTGGACTGTCTTTTAGAAAGGGTTTTCCGTTTTCCGGAACTATCACCTCCCAGGTTCTCCCATATTCCTGCAAAAGCCCCCACTCAAGAAGCCTTCTTCCCAGGATATGTTCTCTGAACCGGTCGCATTTCCTGCCCTCCGGCCGGTATGCGGCTGCGTAGATCATACTCCCCCTCCTGCTGCGTTCCCATGGTTTTCCCTGGTTTTTCCGTGTTTTCGACCGCTAGTCGAATCGTTTCTGCCTTACAATATCATATTTTCGACCAGTGGTCAAGTGTGGATTTTTTATATCACATATGCTATACTCGAACCATTCTGAAAACCATCCATATGACACTAAAAGAAAGCAGGAACATCATGCAGTATCTGAATAAACGCGAAAAAATCCTGGATGCCATGCAGCAGCTGATGACAACCGCTGATACCCGTTCCATTACGGTCAGTGAGATCGCTCAGAAAGCCGGCATTGGAAAAGGAAGCATCTATTATTATTTTCCCTCTAAAAATGATATTCTGGACGGAGTCATTGAGCGGGCCTATTCCCGCGTTCTGGAAAAGGGAAAGGCTCTGGCCGCTGCCTCAGACATAGATGCCTTCTGTAAAATGGAGATCATCTATCACGCCTGTCTGGAAGCCTCTAAGGAGCTGCGCCGTCAGGAGTCCTTTAACGCTGCCCCCGACGGCCAGGAGCGGGCCTTCATCCATCTGAAATTTGCCAAAGCCATTATCACCCATTTAAGACCTATTCTTGCAGATATCCTCCGGCAGGCTGTGGCAGAAAACGGTGCGGTCTGCGAATATCCGGAGGAAACAGCCTATATCATCCTTCTGGTATTAACCGCCACTCTGGACAACCGTCTGGTACCCATGAAGGAAAGCGACGTAAGCCGGATTCTCACTGCATTTACCCAGATGCAGGGCCAGGGGCTCAATATTCCGCCGGAGGTTCTGCATTTTCTGATCCGGGAGGTATAGCGCCATGAATATCAATAAGAAGCAAAAACTCCAGACTCCCGGCTCACGCCGCCGTCTGGTTACGGCTCTGGGAATCACCGGCTGGCTTTTTAAAGGAGTTCTTTCTGTCTTTACCGCTGCCTTTCTTATCATGGCGGCAGCAGGACTGATCCTCTACGCAGCAGTCAAACCGGAGCTTGACAAATGCCGGGAGATTGCCTATGACAAGCTTGCTCAGATGGACCGTTCCGATTTTTCCATGCTGTCCGATACAGTAATCTACGATAAGGACGGAAAACAGATCGGTCTGATCAACGCAGGTCATTATCAGTATATGGATATTAACCACATCAGCATGAACCTGCAGAACGGTTATATCGCCCAGGAGGACCGGAGATTTAAAAACCATAACGGCGTAGACTGGATCGCCACCTTCCGGGCCGGTCTTGCCCTGATCAAGCATGGCGGGGAAGTGACTCAGGGCGGCAGTACCATTACCCAGCAGGTGATCAAAAATACATATCTGACCCAGGAGCGCACCTTTACCCGCAAGATTGTGGAAATCCTGCTGGCTCCCGAACTGGAAAAGAAATACTCCAAAGCCGATATCATAGAGTTTTACTGCAACACGAATTTCTACGGGCACCGCTGCTACGGTGTTGAAGCTGCCAGTCTGTATTACTTTGGAAAACACGCCGAAGATCTGGCCCCTGAGGAAGCGGCTGTGCTGATCGGCATCAGCAACAGCCCCTCTGCCTATGACCCGGTTTCCCATCCGAACGCTTCCAAAAACAAACGGGATGATGTATTAAAAAGCATGAACGAGGTAGGGTATCTGTCAAATGAAGACTATGAAAAAGCCGTCTCTTCTCCTTTAAAAATCGTACAGAAGGAAACAGAGGGCACGGATGAAAATTATCAGAGCAGCTATGCCATTCACTGCGCTGCCCTGGAGCTGATGAAAATGGACGGTTTTGAATTTCAGTATACCTTTGATAACAAAGAAGATTACACCCTTTACTCCGAACGCTATACTGCAGCCTACTCCGAGCAGTCAGACCGGATACGGGCAGGCGGATTTCAGATCTACACCTCCTTAGACAGCGGACTGCAGGCTGTGCTCCAGACGCAGATCGACGCCAGTCTTTCGGGCTTTACAGAGCTTCAGGAAAACGGAAAATTTGCCCTTCAGGGAGCCGGCGTGATCGTAGACAACAAGACCAACTATGTAACCGCCATTGTAGGAGGACGCGGGGCGGAGGATCCCTTTAACCGGGCCTATTTAAGCGCCAGACAGCCCGGAAGCACCATTAAGCCCCTCATTGACTACGGCCCCGCCTTTGACACCGGGGAATACTATCCCACGCGCATGGTCAATGACCACAAATGGGAGAAGGGTCCTTCCAACAGCGGCAGGCGCTACTTTGGAAATGTTACCGTAAGAGAAGCCTTAAACCGCAGCTTAAACACTGTGGCCTGGCAGATCTTAGAGGATATCGGCATTGATTTCGGCCTGAGCTATCTGGGAGAAATGGAATTTCAGAAGCTGAGCTATGTGGACAATCAGGTGCCCTCCTTAAGCATCGGAGGCTTTACCAACGGCGTCCGGGTAGTGGATATGGCAAAGGGCTACAGCACCCTGGCAAACGGCGGAGTATACAATGACCGCACCTGCATCGTGAAAATCCTTCATGAAAAAGAAGGCGAGCTCACAAAGGATATGACGCCTTTTGCAAAGCAGGTTTACCGCAGCGATTCTGCCTTTATGCTCACAGACGTCTTAAAAGGCACATTTACCTCCCCCTACGGCACCGGACGGGGACTTGGCCTGGAAAATGATATGCCCGCTGCCGGAAAAACCGGAACCACAAACAGCAGCAAGGATACCTGGTTCTGCGGCTACACCCCTTACTACACAGCCGCCGTCTGGGTGGGTTACGATATCCCCCGTAATATGCCGGGAATCTACGGAGCCACCTACGCAGGAAAAATCTGGAAAAATGTAATGGACGAAATCCACCAGGGGCTCCCCCCTCTTGACTGGGAACAGCCCGATACCGTAGAGCGGCGTGCAGATGAAACCAACGGGATCGAAGATTATTTCAGCACCACGGCTCAGTTCCGGGCTCAGCAAAGCCTTCATGAAAAGGAACAGGCTGCGCTTTTAGAAGAGCTGACCCAGGAAGCAGAGGCGTTCTGTGCCAGAGAAATCCGTTCTGTGGAAGATACCTATACGGTAAAGGATGAATATGCTTCTATCACTTCCCGTCTCCCCCTGTTGGACGACGGAGAGCAGCGGGCACTGCTCTTAGAGCAGACGGAACAGCGGTATGATTACTTTGTCTCCATCATCAGCCAGATGGGTGATGAAATCCGGCGCTATGAAGAGCAGAAAGCGGCCGAAGAGAAAAAAGCCAGAGAAGAAGCTGCCAAAGAGGCAGAGAAGCAGCGTCTGGAAGAAGACAAGGCCACCAAAAAGAACAGCTTCCTTCTGGCCCTTGAAACGGTAGAGGAGCTGGAATACCAGAGAGAGGACGCGGAACGCCTGGTAAACGATGCCATTGACAAGCTTTCCCTCATTGCAGGAGATCCGGAAGCAGATGCTCTCTCCGACCGGCTTCAGACAGCCATCAGCCGCATTTCCACGCTTCCCACCGCAGAAGAATGGGAAAAGCTTCAGGCACAGGAAGCCGAACAGGAGGCGAAAAAGGAACAGGAGGCCCAGCTGGAAATCCAGTCCAGCCAGGCCCGTCTCCGTTCCTCCTTAAGCCGGGAACGCTTTAAGTGGAACAATATGGAATACTATGGACCAGGAGGACGGGGCGATGAATAAACATAACACAGCTTCCATGCAAAACGGCAAAAAAAGGCCCTCATTTTCCATTTTACCGGAAAAACCGGACGGGGCTGAGGACTGGTTCTATACCTTTATGTGCATGAACATCCCCTTCTACGGATGGCGGTACCTAAAGCAGCTTGTTTATCAGGAGCCCAATGACAGCCCCAAAAGCCAGTTTGCCAGAGCGTATCTGTACTATAAACGGATATTTCTCAGGATTTCTCTGGCAATCGCAGCCCTGCTTGCTGTAATAGGCTTTGCCGGGCTGCATCTGCTGATCCGATATATGGAAATGCTGTAGCACAAAAACAGGCGGCAGACTGCCGGAGCCCTCTTCTAAAAGGCCCAGCATCTGCCGCCTGTATGTATATACTATAAAATCATTTCTCCAAAGCAGCCTGCAGCTTATCCTTGTCCATCATTCCCTCAATGACCCGGCGAAGCTCGTCCACTGTATCTCCCGGCGTCTTTCCCGTCTCGTCAATAACAATATCCGCATATTTTTCATACAAAGGCACCCGCTCATTATAGAGATCTCTGAGCGTAAATCCCGGCTTTAAGGCAACGCCCCGGTCCACTACATTTCCGATGCGCCGTTCCATTTCCTCATAGCTCATCTTTAAGTAGACCACCTCGCTGATCTCCTTCAAATGCTTCATGGCTTCTTCCCCGTAGATCACGCTGCCTCCGGGAGCGATCACAGAAAGCCGTACATCCAGCCCCGCATTGATCCGGTTTTCCACCTCTAAAAAGCCATCCATTCCTTCATCTGCGATGATTTCCTTTAAAAGGCGTCCTTCCTTTTCCTGGATCACGATATCCACATCCACAAAGGAAAAGCCCAGACGTTTGGCAAGCAGTACGCCTATGGTACTTTTACCCGAAGACGGCATACCGATCATAGTAATATTGGATTTCATCCTGCACATCCTCCTGTTCTTCAGCGTTTCTTCTTTTTCACCGGTTTCTTTACAGAATATCCGAAGCTTCCCAGCTTCTTTCCCAGTTCAAAGTATTCACCGTGGGAATAGGATACCAGACCGGAGGAATTTAGGTTAAATTTCCCCTTTGCATCCATGTACTGATTGTCAATGGTTACTCCCACTACCTGAGCCAGAAACAGGTCATGGCTTCCCAGTTCCTTTACCTCAGTTACCTTACACTCAATATTTACCGGACTTTCTGCGATCCCCGGAGCCTTGATATATCGGGAGGGCTGAGGCGTCAGACGCATTTCCTTAAACTTATCCACATCCCGGCCGGACTTTACGCCGCAATAATCCGTCGCCCGCACCAGAGGGCGGTTTACCAGGTTGATCACAAACTCCCCTGTATCCTTAATGATCCTATGAGAAAAACGTTCCTTTCGCACAGAAATCGATACCATGGCAGGATCGGAACAGATCGTGCCTGCCCAGGCTACGGTGATAATATTGGGAGTTTCTCCCTCCCTGGCGCAGCTCACCATCACTGCGGGCACCGGATAAAGCATATTGCCCGGCTTCCAGTATTCTTTGCTCATAAAAATACCGTCCTTTCCTTTACTCCTGCTCTGCCAGCATCAGCGCCGGGATCAGCTGCTTCTTTCTGGATACCACTCCCGGCAGACGTACCAGAAGCTCTGTCTGTTCTCCGGACTCATCCGGCTCTGTATGAAAGGCCTTTTCCGCCAGCTGCAGCGCTCCGTTTCCTTCGCAGATCAGGTCTGTCGATTCGGTTAAAATATTTGTCAGCATGAAAAATACAAGATCCAGACTGTTTTCCTGTCTGGCATTTTCCATATAATGGATAACCCTTGGGCGGATGCTTTCCAGCTCATCTCCATTTAAAGAGGTGATCTGTCCAACGCCGATAGCAATCTTTCCTGAAGTAAAGCGCTTAAAGTCCTGATAAAAGATCTCCTCGTCGCTCTTTCCCTTCAGATTGCTTCCCGCACCAAACATTTCCATGGCGTATTTTTCTATCTCAATTCCCGCAATCTCTGCCAGCGATCTGGCAGCCATCTCATCCATAGGCGTACAGGTAGGAGAACGGAACAGCAGGGTATCGGACACAATGGCGCTGCAGAGAAGTCCTGCGATCTTTGGCTCCACCTTTACTCCGGCTTCCTGATACATCTGGTAAATAATGGTAGCCGTACAGCCTAACGGCTGATTGCGGAAAAATACAGGAGACATGGTCTGAATGGTTCCCAGCCTGTGGTGGTCAATGATCTCCATAATCTCTGCATTTTCGATTCCGGCCACTGCCTGGTTCTTTTCATTGTGATCCACCAGCACAACCCGCTTCCCCTTGGCTCCCAGCAGGTTTCTTCGGGAAATCATACCCAGATAACGGCCATCCTTATCCAGAATCGGAAAATCCCGATGGCGCTTATTCGCCATAACGTCACGGATCTCATCAATATAATCATCGCTCTCAAAGGTAATCAGGTGCTCTCGCGTCATAAAGTAGCTGATAGGCATGCTCTGGTTAATGAGACGGGCTGCCGTATAGGTATCATAGGTTGTGGCAATAATCGTACAGCCCCGCTCCTGAGCAATCTTTTTGATGGTCATGGACACTCCCGCGCCTTCACAGACAATGATGCAGTCCGCGCCCATTTCAATGGCGCAAAGCTGGGATTCATACCGGTTTCCCAGAATCACCAGATCATGGGGCTCGATGTAAAACTCCATCAGATCGGGATTTGCCGCCGCGATCAGCACCTTTCCCTGGCTGAAATAGGCATCGGCCGTACCGATCACCAGATCTGCCTCCAGTGTCTCAATAATATTGGAATACTGGGTATTGGCCTTGGACAGAATGCTGCTGTCATAAATATTCATATAGGTCTTTGTAATATCGCCTACCGTAATCAGTCCCTCCAGAGTGCCGTCCTCCCGCACCGCCGGAATGGTGACTACGTTATTTTCCTGCATGATATTCCAGGCCCGCTTTAAGGAAATGTTGTCCGCAACGCCCTTTGTCTTTCGGATTTCAATGTCTCTTACCTGCGTCCGTACGTCCTCCACAAGAGCAGGCTCCTCCATGCCGAAATAATCCAGCACGAACCTTGTTTCCCCATTCACATGGCCCGCCCTGGCAGGAATGTACTCCTCTCCTGTTACTGCCCGTTTCAGATTGGCATAGCATACAGCCGAGCAGATTGAATCCGTATCCGGATTTCTGTGGCCGATCACCAGCGTTTTTCTCTTTAATTCCTGATCCATCTTCTCTCCCTCTTTACCCCGGGGATCCCCTTAAAAAAATCCCCTTTGATTCATAATCTATTTACATTTAGTTCACAATTCGTTCATATCCTTTTCTTATACTTTTTATATAAATAAATCATATTTTTTGCATTGCTTACTGGTATATTTGCACATAGATTTTTCATAATTGCCCCGGCTTAAAACAGCCGGGGTCTCCTCATTTTTAGAGCAATTTAAATCCGGAAAGAGCCGCCGCAGCGGGCGGCTCCTGCCGGATTTATTTATATTTTTTGTGTATCAAGTATAACAGATGAGGATATGTTTGGCAACCTCTTTATCTCACATACGATATCTCCCAGCCTGCTGCCGGAAGCGGTGCCGTCTCTGCCTTTCTCATCTTATCCTCTGTCTGGATCCGCCCCTTTTCATCTGCCGTCCAGATCCGGTCTCCGATCTTAAAGGACGCATAGCCGGTTCCTTTCGGAGCAGCCGCAAGAAGGCCATTATAATAAAGAAAGCCGTCCTTTTCTCCGTTTACTCCTGTTCCCTTTAAAGAGCCTGAGGTTTCTGCACAGAAGGCAAATGTTTTGCCGTTTTTATCCTTTACGGCTTCCGCTTTTCCTGTCAAAAGGGCACCGTCCTTATCCGGATCAAACCAGGCCGTCTCGGTTTTCCCTCCGGAGGTCATGCGGATCAGCCCGCTCTGCTGTACCCCATAGGAATCAAAGAAATAATAGGCTCCATCCAGCTTTGTCACTGCATCCCAGATCTGCATGACATCTGCTGATAAAAAAGCAGGAGTACCGTCATGCTGCAGATAGAAACGGCGTGTCATATCTTCCTTTGTCTGTGCCGTCTCGGAAGCATTTTTAGTACGGCGGGCTTCTTTTGATAAGGCCTGCTCCCATTCCGGGCTGTCCCAGGGCCGTTCCTCTGTTTCAAGCCACTGGCTCTTAAGCATCCCTTCGTCTTTTCCGCCCAGATACACAAAGCGGCTGATCCCTGTGCCGTCTCCAGGCTTTGCCTGTTCCCTTACGCAGCGCCATCCGGTCGCCATCACGCCGTTGGCATCAAAATAGTAACGATGGCCGTCAATCTCGCTTTCCTTATAGGAGCCCGCCTCTGCCCGTCTGGCCTTTCCCGAAGAGTTAAAATAATACCACTGTCCTCCGGGTTCTCCGGGAGCCAGCGCTTTGGAAACAGAGCCTTCTGCCGGCCCCTTCCTCCCGTCGCTTTCCAGATAACGCCAGCCGATCTGGGTATATCCCTGGTTTTCATCTCCCAGATAATAGATATCTCCATTTTCATAATGCCAGCCTGTGCGCATCCGTCCCTGGCTGTCAAAGCTGTACCGGACATCTCCCAGTTTTTTCCAGTCATTCTTTTCCGCCTTGCCGCTGGGTCCCAGATAGTACCAGCCTTTCGCCATCTGAGAGGAACCATCCTCGTAGATCCATGTTTCCTTTTCCATGGCTCCTGTTTCATCTACATGCCAGGTTCCCTGGATCCAAGCGTCTGCTGCAATCTCACCGTTTTCATCCAGATAATAGGATTTGCCGTCCCGCTTTTTCCACTGCTCCGTAACGATACCGCCGGTCTCATCCACATAGCGCTCTGCTCCGTCCACCGTCTGCCAGCCTTTTTCTGCTCCCAACGCTCCAAAGGGAAGGGCAGCTGCCAGAAGAAGGCCCGCTGCTGCTCCTAAAATAAAGCGATTCCGTCTGATATAGCATCCTGTTCTTTTTACATTCGTTTCCTTCTTCATAGCCGCCACCTCCTGATTATTCTTATCTTTATTTTATCAGAAAATGACACAAAATCCATGAATTTTTACCGATTATAATCAGAAGATTTTATTAATTTAACTGTTTTTTGCCAGTCTTCCATAAATCTTTGCCAACCTGCGGCATTTTTCAACCAAGGTCTGATCCACTTCTCCCGGAAACAGCCTCCATTTCCAGTTTTTCCCTAATGTGGAAGGCTCATTGATCCGGGCTTCTGTGCCGAGGCCCAGATAATCCTGAATGGGGATCACAGCCAGTCTGGCAGGGCTTTCCAGAGCCAGACGGATAAACTGCCAGTGAAGCTCCTTCTTTGGAACCCGGCGGCTTCCCATGTACTCTCTGGCAAAGCTCCGGTTCTTTTTGCTCATGGAATCAAACCAGCCTGCAAGCGTATCATTGTCGTGGGTTCCCGTATAAACTACACAGTTTTCCGTATAATTATGAGGAAGATAGCTGCTTTCCTCTGAATCGTCAAAGGCAAACTCCAAAACCTTCATCCCCGGAAATCCTGTTTTCTCCAAAAGCTCATAGACCTCAGGGGTAAGAAATCCCAGATCCTCTGCGATCACCGGAAGCTCATCCCCAAAGTGCGCCTCCAGCGCCTGAAACAGCGCCATTCCCGGCCCCTTTTCCCAGTGTCCGAACTCTGCTGTCGCATCGCCGTAGGGAATGGAATAATAGGCTTCAAAGCCTCTGAAATGATCGACCCGCACTACGTCATACATACGAAGGCTGTATTCCATCCGCCGGATCCACCATTCATAGCCGGTTTTCTCATGATATCCCCAGTCATAAAGAGGATTTCCCCAAAGCTGCCCCGTCTCTGCAAAGGCATCCGGCGGACAGCCCGCTACTGCCTTTGGCAGATTTTCCTCATCAAACTGAAACAGCTCCGGATGGCACCAGCTGTCCGCGCCGTCAAAAGCTACATAAATGGGAATATCTCCGATGATCCGGATCCCCTGTTTATTGGCATAATTTTTTAACGCTGTCCACTGCTCTTCAAATTTCATCTGCTGAAACTCATAAAACCCGATCTCATCGGTAAGAAGGCTGCCGTAGGCTTTCAGCGCCTCCGGCTCCCTAAGACGGATCCCGCGCTCCCAGAGATTCCAGCTTTTTGACTGGAAATGATCCTTCAAAGCCATATAAAAGCAGTATTCCCTTGTTTCCGGCCCAAGAGTTTCAAGGGCCAGACCGTGAACCTGCTCCAGAACGCCGCACGTATTCTCTGCAGATTCTTTCCCCGCAGTCCCCTTCCGGGCCAGCCCATCCTTCCACCGATCATAGGCCTTTCTAAGCAGCGGAAACCGCTCCCTGTAGATCCGGTCATAGGAAATATACCGCCTGGAATCCCCAAAATCAGCCTTATCGCATTCTTCCTTTGTCAAAAGGCCCTCCCGGATCAGCTGCTCCAGGTCGATAAAATACGGATTTCCTGCAAAAGCGGAAAAGGACTGGTAGGGCGAATCCCCATAGCCCGTAGGGCCAAAGGGAAGCACCTGCCAAAAGCCCTGTCCCGCCTGCTTTAAACGGTCAATCCATTCATAGGCTTCCTTTGAAAAGGCTCCGATGCCATACCGTGAGGGCAGGCTTGCCACAGGAAGCAAAATTCCACATTCACGCATAAAATAACCTCCTTTTTGCAATCCACATCATTATACGGAAAAACGGAGACAAAATCAATCGCTTTGGGCTGCCGGCCTTAAGACTCCCGATACTCCTTCGGGGTCATACCGTACTTTCTGCGGAACAGGCGGTTGAAATAGGACAGGTTATCAAAACCGCACCGGACCGCGATCTCCGTCACCGTGTCTCCCGTGGTTCTTAAAAATCCGCCTGCACGTGAAAGACGGTAATCGTTCAGATAGCTCACAAAGGGCTGTCCGGTATACTGCTTAAAATATTTCATAAAATGAGACTGGCTATAAAAGCACATCCCGGCGGCCTGGCTGATATCAAACTCCTCACCGTAATGCTCCTCAATGTATCCCAGCACCTGCTTAATCCGCTCCCTGGCCCGTCCGGGCCGTTTTTCCCACATCGTCAGGCCGGACTGAAAGGCCAGATAAAGAAAGGTATAAAGCTGCCCCTTCACTGCCAGCTGATATCCGGTTCCTCTCTCCTCCGATACACAGTCCAGCGCCTGAATGCATCCTGCAAACGCCTCATATCCCTCCATTCCTCTCCGTTTAAAAAGCGGCTCCCTCACCTGCTCTCTGGCAAGAGGCAAAAGGAACCGTTCCGTACAGAGGTCCTCCTCTGCCCCCATGAGAAGTGACAGGCTGAAAATGATATTTTCGTAATCCATTCTCTGATCCTCAAATCCGTAAATTGCATGAAGCTGGCCGGGAAAGACAGCCATCACATCCCCTTCCTCCACCTCATAAGCCACCCGGTCTACAACCACGTTGCCCCGGCCCTTTTTTATGGAAATGATCTCCATTTCCTCATGCCAGTGGAGAGCCACATTCTGAAAATCCCCCGGAATGGAACAGGGATAGATATTAAAAGGGAATTCGCGCAGTCCGTGCTTCTTGGTTTCATGGTACTTTTCCTGCCTTATCATATCGCCTTTTTCCATGCTGTCTTCCACCTCCTTTTGATCGTATTGTACTATATTCTCCCATCATTCTGCAAGATTTTTTCCAAACCACCTGATAGAATAACTGTAATATAAATAACTCCTGCACCGAGCAGAAAGGATGGATCTGATATGACAAAAAAAGAACTTGAAACAGCACTGTGCACCGCCTGTCCCAAGGCGATCGCCGACTGTACGGATAAAGAACTCTATACAGCCCTTCTTGCCATTTCCCAGAAGGCCGCTGCAAAAAAAGAAGAAAACGCCGGAAAGAAAAAGCTGTACTATATCTCTGCTGAATTTCTCATCGGAAAGCTTCTTTCCAACAACCTGATCAATCTGGGCCTTTATGATGACGTAAAGGCGATTCTGGAAGAAAATGGCAAATCTCTGGCTGCGGTCGAAGAAGCAGAACCGGAGCCATCCTTAGGAAACGGCGGCCTGGGACGTCTGGCAGCCTGCTTTCTGGACTCCATTGCCACTCTTGGCTTAAACGGCGACGGCATCGGGCTAAACTATCACTTCGGCCTTTTTAAGCAGCTCTTTAAAGATAATAAACAGGAGGAGGCTCCCAATCCCTGGATTGAAAACGCCTCCTGGCTTACAAAAACCGATGTGACCTATCAGGTTCCCTATAAAAATTTCACCCTTACCTCCCGCATGTACAATATCGCGGTAACAGGCTATCACGGCCGTACCAATCATCTCCATTTATTTGATGTGGAATCCGTGGACGAATCCATTGTAGAGGACGGTATTTCCTTTGACAAAACGGATGTGGCAAAAAACCTGACTCTGTTCCTCTACCCCGATGACAGCGACAGGGAGGGACGGATCCTTCGCATCTACCAGCAGTATTTCATGGTAAGCAACGCCGCAAGGCTGATCCTGGAAGAGGCTGCTGCAAAAGGCTCCAATCTCTATGATCTGCCCGACTATGCTGTCATCCAGATCAATGACACCCATCCTACTATGGTAATCCCGGAGCTGATCCGCCTGCTGACCACAGAGCATGGCATGGAAATGGACGACGCCATTGAAATCGTCAGCCGCACCTGCGCCTACACCAACCACACCATCCTGGCTGAGGCCCTGGAAACCTGGCCCATGGAATTTTTCAAAGAGGCGGTGCCCCAGCTGATCCCCATTATGGAGGTGCTGGATGACAAGGTACGCCGTAAATTTGACGATCCTTCCGTCTATATCATTGATAAGGACGACCGGGTTCACATGGCCCACATTGATATCCACTACGGCTTCAGCGTAAACGGAGTTGCCGCTCTGCACACCGATATTTTAAAGGAAACGGAGCTGAACCATTTTTACAAAATCTATCCTGAAAAATTTAATAACAAAACCAATGGGATCACCTTCCGCCGCTGGCTCCTCCACTGCAATCCACAGCTCTCTGATTTTATCACCAGCTTTATCGGGGAAGGCTATAAAAGGGATGCAGATGAACTGAAAAAACTGGATCAGCCTGCCATTTCCTGCAATTTAAAGCACCTGTACCGCCTGCTTTCCATTAAGGATCAGAAAAAAGCAGAGCTGGCACAGTATTTAAAGGAAACACAGGGACTGGAAATCAATCCCAATTCCATCTTTGACATCCAGATCAAGCGCCTTCACGAGTACAAGCGCCAGCAGTTAAACGCCCTGTACCTGATCCACAAATATCTGGAGATCAAAAAAGGCCATAAGCCCACTACTCCCATCACGGCCATCTTCGGTGCAAAGGCTGCGCCTGCCTATGTGATCGCCAAAGACATTATCCATCTGATTCTCTGCCTGCATCAGATCATAAAGGAGGATCCTGAGGTAAGCCCCTGCTTAAATGTAGTGATGGTAAATAATTACAACGTGACTCTGGCAGAAAAGCTGATCCCGGCCTGCGATATCTCCGAACAGATTTCCCTGGCCTCCAAGGAAGCCAGCGGCACGGGAAATATGAAATTCATGCTGAACGGAGCCGTCACCCTGGGAACGGATGACGGAGCCAATGTGGAGATCCACGAGCTGGTAGGCAACTCCAACATCTATATCTTCGGCGACTCCAGCGATACGGTCATCCGCCGCTATAAGAGAGGGGACTACCATTCCAGATCCTACTACGAAAACTCCCCTGCCTTAAAGGAGGCCGTGGACTTTATCATCAGTAAGAAAATGCTTGCTGTGGGCGATAAGGAAAATCTGGAACGCCTTTACAATGAGCTTTTAAATAAGGACTGGTTCATGACCTTCCCTGATTTTGCCGCCTACTGCCGTACCAAGGAAAAGGCCTTCGCTGACTATGAGGACCGGGCCTCCTGGGCGAAGAAAATGCTGGTAAATATCAGCCGGGCAGGATACTTCTCCTCTGACCGGACCATTGAGGAGTATAACAGGGATATCTGGAAGCTGTAAATAAAAACGCCCCCTCACAGCCGGGGTTCCGATTCGTTCGGAGCCGGTTGGGAGGGGGGCAAACTAATCTCCATACACCTCATAGTTCCCGCAGAAGCCCATACCGCCTTTCAAACATACCTTTATACTCCGGCAGCAGCCCAAAAATACCTTTCGGGATTTCGCTGATCTGATTCAGCCCAATCTTCTTTACTGCCTGAACTGCAGCCTCTTTCTGCGTCATTTTTTCCCAAAATACAGTCTGACAGTTTGCTCCATCCAAAGTATCATATGAATAAAATGCACGGTTAAAATCCATCAGCTTGTGAAGCTTCACAGGACGTATTCCCTGTCAAATAATCCATTATATTCATGTCGCTGATACTGACTTTTTCCCCGTCAAACATTCCTTCCTCATACAAAACCTGATCCACATCAAAACATCTGCATATCCTGCTGGCAAGAATTTCCCTGTTTACCGCATCCTCTTCTCCTTCTTTCAGCAACCTGAACCTATGGTCAGACCGCTGCCATGCCTTAGGAAAACAACCATTGGTAGAAAGATCTCTTGCCAGATATTCATTCTGCACAGTATATTGTCTTCCTCTCAATGCAATATCCATAAAGGTATTGCTGAGATGATTATCATATAAATTGATCTCATCAAATTTAACACTCTCGCCCTTATATCTGACCCAATATACATCTGTTAAAGACGCACAGCGGTATGACAATGCAATTTTAGCCCGCTCTCTGTCTGTCACAGCCTGGAGCATACCAATACTGTTTAAGATTTCCTTTGCATAGGTTCTGTCCAGTGTTAAAACTCTGGTGGCACACCAGTAATTAAAATATCATCCTCTTCCTCCAAAAACAGATTGTAAGGCAGAAAGGATTTAAAAAAAATTCTGCATCTTCCATTTTCTCCCATCTCTGCCACTTTTCTGTCCATATGCATAACTTCACATATTGTATGACCCATATTTCCTGCCCTACTCATATTCTCATCTTCCTTTGAAAATCCATATCCTCTTCTAAATACTCAAAATCATTTCTTCTGTACAGCTATTCTCTAATTACATTCTATCAAATTTCATGTCTTTTGCAACTAAGAACTATAACCAACACAACTCAAAAAACCTAAAATGAAATTTTAGTTTGCAGTGCCTCCGGCTCCTCGCTGCTTGCTATTTGTCACAGCAGATGATAAAATCAAGGTACACTGTGGCGACACTGGCAGAGCTTCGAAAGGGGGCGTATAATCTATGAAGTCAATCTTTTTACCAGACCGCGTCGTTTTCGAAAAACCTTAAATATGAGTATGCTCCGTTATTTCTTTGAAACCGGAACAGACAAGACGCTGTTTGATGGTCTGTATATTTCACAGAACAAGCCCTTATGTGAAGAATATACGGGAAAATTCCCGGTTGTATTCCTCTCACTAAAAGGCGTGGAAGGACTTACATTTGATGAGGCAATTGGATGCGGAAGAAAAAATATATACTGTGAATTGATTTCACTGCATGAAGAACCGGCTCCTATTGCTGCAGCAAAACTCAGGTTCGCACTGAAAAAATTATCAGAACTTTTATATAAGCACTATGGAAAGAAAACAATTATCCTGATCGATGAATACGATGTGCCATTGGACAAAGCCTTTCAGCATGGATACTACAAAGAAATGGTATCTCTGATTCGCGGACTGCTTGGAGAATCACTTAAAACGAATGAATTTTTACAGTTTGCGATTTTAACCGGATGTTTACGCATATCAAAAGAAAGCATCTTTACCGGGCTGAATAATTTCAAAATTCTTTCCATTACAGATACCCGTTTTGATGAACTATTTGGTTTTACAGAAAAAGAAGTCATAGAATTATTGGAAACATACCATTTGGATTCCCATCTGGCAGAGACAAAAGAATGGCATGACGGCTATCATTTTGGCGATGCGGATATATATTGTCCGTGGGATGTAATGAATCATGTGGACCGGCTTTGCAGTGAACAGGGAGAATATAAGCTCGTCATCCCAAATAAGGAAATCAAAGAGGTTTACAAGCTTCAAATACAGGAATGGTTCGACGATACCGTTTTAAACAATACGGAGCAGCTAACAGACTTCTGGAATTCCCTCAAAGAAGGAAATACAAAAGCCATAGAAACGTATTTGAACAGAACCCTTAGTAATTCCATCCGCGTGTTTGATACAAAATCACCTGATAAGGAAAAGGAAAGTTCCTATCACACGTTTTTGCTTGGCCTTCTGGCAGGAAATTCTGACTGGCTGGTAAAATCAAATATAGAAGCCGGAGATGGTTTTGCGGACATTATTGTTGAAACGGAAGACACAGACGCAGGCATTATTTTTGAACTTAAATATTCAAAGGAAGCCTCTGGATTAGATAAGGCATGTGAGCATGCAATTATGCAAATCAAAGATTGGAGATATTCTGAGTACCTGGCAAACGATGGACGGCACAATCTGCTCCTTTATGGTATCGCATTCTATAAAAAAAGATGCAAGGTTGCGTTCTGTCTTTGAACGAATCTTTAAGGTCATGCATCAGGAGCAGCATTTTAATATGATGACTCGAAAAGCCCGATAAACAAAGAAGAGATAGATGAACTGCTCAGAATACGGGCTGAGGATAAGAAGAATAACAACCTCCCATCGGGAGAAAATATATAGAAAAAGGAAGCGATGACATGATTGACACGAACAATATAGATGAATTGCGTTTTCACACAGAAACACAACTTTTTGATCGTAAAAGCGCAAGAATTGATCCGAAAGCATTAGCAAACCTCATTATTGCTTTTGCAAACGCCGACGGTGGTGATGCTGCCATTGGCATCGAGGATAATGGTACCATAACTGGCATTGACGGTCAGGACAAGAGAATCAATGAACTGCTCCGCGCTCCTTTGGATTATTGTGTTCCCTCTGTCAGTATTGATTCCAAGGTGGTAGCTTGCACGGATGCTAAGGGACAGCCCAACCACATACTTATCATGCATGTATTTCCAAGTCCACAGGTTCATGCAAATCAGGCGGATGAAGTATATATGCGTGTTGGAGACAAATCCAAGAAGCTCAACTTTGACCAGCGACTTCAGCTTTTGTATTCCAAGGGTACTCGTTTCTTTGAGGACACACCTGTTCCAAACGCCACCATTGATGATATTGACCTCGATTTTGTAGCCGCCTATACAAAGAAAATCAGCTATGGAAGATCTCCGCTGGATTATCTGCGCGGCAATAAGGATTTTATCATCACGCGTAATGGTACTGAGCAGATCATCAGTGCCGCAATCCTGCTCTTTGGAAAGAATCCGCAGCGTTTCTTCCCTCGTGCAAGAGTACGCTTCATCCGCTACGATGGCACCGAAGCAAAAGTTGGCACCGAAATGAACGTCATTAAAGATGTAATCTTCGAGGGCAGGATTCTCGATATGGTGCAGAAGTCCACGGAATTTGTAAAGAGCCAAATCCGTGAGCACTCGTTTCTCGGCAAAGACAGTCTCTTCGTCACCATCCCTGAACTCCCTGAGTTCTGCTGGACAGAGCTAATCGTTAATGCCATTGCTCACCGCGACTACAACATTACCGGCACCGACATCCAGATTAAAATGTTTGATGACCACATGACTGTAGAAAGTCCCGGTCAACTGCCCGGACTGGTCCGTCCCAATAATATGCGTGAGATGCACTTCTCTCGCAATCCCAAGATTATCGAATTTCTGCATGTCTATGAATATGTGAAAGAGTTCGGCGAGGGCGTTGACCGTATGTACCATGAAATGGAAGACGCTGGACTGCCTGATCCGGAGTATCACATTTCCAGCTTTATGCTGTGTGCTACCTTGAAAAACCAGAAGTGGGTTACTGCGCATCAGCAATCAGGGCAAGTCACAGAGCAAGTCGCAGGGCAAGTCACAGGGCAAGTCACAAACTCGACCGTACAAGATGATAAGGTTGCAGTGATACTTGACTTTTGTTCTATTCCGCGTTCCAGGAAAGAGATTCAAGCATATCTTGGCCTCACCGGAAGAAACAACTTTAATGATAAATATTTAAAACCACTCTTAGCTTCTGGAAAGCTGAAAATGACTATTCCAAACAAGCCAAACAGCCGACTGCAAAAATACGTCAAGGCATAAAAAAACTCCGTAGCACACCTCGGAGAAATCTAAACATATAGGAGGACATCAAATGAAAGCACATAAATATTGGTCACTCGGCGCACTTGCCTGTATGGCAGGATGCTTCTACACAGGCTGCAAAAAGATGATGTAGGCTCACAAGTATTTTGCTTGTGGCTCTCTGGTCTGCATGCTCATGGCAATCTACTCTGGTCACAAAATTGCACCGAAGAAGAAAAAAGCTGAAAAACCTGAAAAATAAGAACACACACCCTCGCCATAACAAGCCCATCATGAGTCGTATCCCGACTTTCAGTCCTTCTTCAAAAGCGGTCTTCTCCCATGCACAGCACACCGTTCCCTGCCGGTCCATGATCTTCTCCCAAAGTGGAATCTTATCTCCGACAAAGTCATCTACGAGCCTATCCATTCCTTCCAAGCTGCGCAGCCACTCTTCCAGCTCCTTTTCCTTGGCCTTTGCAGTTTTCCCGGCATTTACGCATATCAAAATATATTTCAGAAATCACTTCGTTCACAATATGAGTACAATCATCTGGTTTTTCATTTTGCGAATTCTGATGATTAAACAAAAAGGGCATAAAAATACCCCGTCAGATTTCTCCAACGGGGTTGCTACCGATTATTGAATTTTACTCCATAAGAGCATTGTGCTTTTCATAATATCCTCATAGCTGATATCAGCCGCATACGGATATTTCTTCTGGTAGGACTTCCAAAGTGTATGTAACTGTGCGTCATCACTGACGGCAGCCATAATTTGGGGTGCTTCTTCTTTCAGATTTTCGGTGCTTCTTTTCTTACAGGTTGCCTCAAATGCCTTTTTCAGTACATCAGCATCGATGTCCTGTTCGTAAATAGAAAACAGGGTCTTGATATCGTAAAAATCTCTCATTCTGATATTCAAAAGTCCTCTTGCAAGAACCGTCTGAAGTTTTTCTGCCAGAATTGTTTCCAAATTATATGACCAAAGGCTGATGGAACGGTCATCCAAGAGCAATTTATAATTATACTCGATGGCTCTCGGCGTAATAACATCTCCTGTAGAAATATCAATTTTCATAGGTGTCACAAGTTTTCCCATCACGGCATTCATGGTAAAACGGATACCCGGATACTCCATCTCATCCATGATATTGGAAACTTCCTTAACCTCAAAGGTCACTCCATCGCCAAGATCGATGTCCTTGATTTCATCCACAATCCGTCTGGCATCTTCTGCCGACAGATTCTGATTTTTAATGCTCGTATCGATATCCATCGTGGACCGCAATGCTACGCCAACCATTGCTGTCACCAGTATCCTGCCTTTGATGATAAAATTATCTTTATACTGTGAATTGGCTACTCTCTCAAGGAAACGCTCCATCATGTAGATTCGCATTAGCGTTCTGGCATCTGCCTTATTTTCCTTTGCCACATTCTTAATTCTTCCCTTAACCTGTTCAGGTGTCAGCTGCATTTTACAATAATACCCCCATATATCTGCGGATTACATTATCAACCCGAAACAGCTTTGCATATTCCATAAGTCGATTCAGGTCCTTGTCTCTTCTGGAAACATATGTCTTCAGAACGGAATTGAAATCCTGTGCTTCAATACTGCTCCGGCTTCTCATCAGATCACAAATTGTTCTTTCCAGGTCATACATTGGAATCATATTCCCGTCATTGTCCTTTACAATGATCTTTCCGACATCCAGTAATTCCCTTTTTACCGTATATACTTTACAACTTCCATCCGCTGTAAGCCGATGTGCATTGTAACCGCTATATATAGTAAATGTGTGGACAAATGGTTCTCTGTCTGTCAGACCATGATAATAAAAAGCTTCATCATGTGAAAAAACAGCATTCGGGCATCTCTTATGAAGCACATATAACTCATCGACCCAATCCGATCCCGTAGAATACACACCACGGCTGACTGGCTCCAATCCGTTTTCTCGGACATATTTGTAAAACTTAAATTTTGAAATTCCAGATTTTCCCGCAATTCTCGGCGTAAGGTAATCATGATTTTGAACTAATCTTGTCATTTCATTCATAGAATCGCCATCCTTCCGTGCTTATATTGTAATTGAAATAAGCACGGTAGTCAAGCAAAATCAAACGATCGTGCTTATTTCATATTTAATATATGCACGCTCGTTGAGTTTTATTCTGTTAAAACATGTCATTGACCAACCCATTGGTCAGCAGGTCGAGGTCGGCGATGCTGATACCGAGCTGTACACAGGGAAAAGGATTCTCATGTAATCTCTGCCGCCGTAAATCACACGGTCAACATAGACTACATTGTTTGGTCTTACGCGGTAAAAGGCAAAATAGTTCTTGAACACAACATAACGGTATCCACTATTAAGTTCATTTTCAAATACCAGCTTTGCACCAGACTCAGGAAAAGATGCAATCCCATCTACTTTATCCATGATGCCATCTACGGTATTCTGAGCAGCACTTGGATTACAGAGTTCAAACTCGATATAATCCCATATCTCATCAAGATCCTTTAATGCTCTCGGAGAATAGTCGATTTTACTTTGCATTCGCACGGGCCCTGAAGTGGCTTCTTACATCTTCTGAAGAAATCCAGCCTTCTTCCTCTCCTGATCTTCTCCCCTCAGCCAGCTCACACATCAGGCGAAGCTGTGCCTGCATCCGATCATACTTTTCTGCCTTTTCTCTCTGTTCTTCCTGCTCATCAATGTTCATGACTGTATAGCAACCGCGCCCATTTTTAGTCAGATATAAAGGCTTTCCTACCTGAACAGTTTCGAGAACAGCCGCATAATTTCTCAAATCAGAAATCGGTTTGATGTTCGGCATAATAAAGCCCCCTTTCTTGGTTTTTGTCTTTATTATACCGCTTAACCGTGTCAAATTCAACATCTTATTTAGTGCTAAATTTTACAATCACTTGTCAAAAGAACCAATGTCATGTTGCAATGACGGCTCTTTCTACGGATAATCGTCATTCTGGCATCGGTTGTATTTTACAAACAAATTCCATGCCAGCCATCAGTAAGCAGAGAGCCGTCCTCCTGCTGGTAATACCAGTTAGAATAGGGCTTTCCGTTGCTGTATGTACCTTCTATCACAAACCGGCCGTTTACATATATTTTTCCGTCTTCACCGGTATAATATGCCTGCGGCAGCCGCAATCACTCCCAGCTTCTCTCAATCTTCTTTGTAATCGAATCTGCGCCCTTTACTCTACCGTAACAGATTTTGCCAGATTTCTCGGCTTATCTACATCCAGTCCTTTTGCCACACTGACGTAATATCCAAGCAGCTGAAGAGGGATCACTGCCAGACTGGCAGAAAAATGTTCATCGGTTCTGGGCACATATACCGCAAAATTTACCGCATCCTCTATATCATATTTTCCATAAGAAGTCAAGCCCATCAGATAGGCCCCCCGGCTTTTGCACTCGGCCATATTGGACAGCGTCTTTTCATAAAGCTGGCTCTGTGTGAGCACTCCGATCACCAGCGTACCGTCCTCGATCAGGCTTATGGTTCCGTGCTTTAACTCCCCTGCCGCATAAGCCTCCGAATGAATATAGGAAATCTCCTTCAGCTTCAGGCTTCCCTCCAGAGAAACTGCGTAGTCAATCCCTCTTCCAATAAAGAACGCATCCTTTGCCATCGCGTATTTCGATGCAAACCACTGGATCCGTTCCTTATCCTCCAGGATTTTTTCCATCTTCCCAGGCAGAGACTGCAGCTCTGCGATCAGCGCTGCACACTTTTCCTCTGAAAGCTTTTTCCTCACCAGGGCAAACTGGAGAGCCAGACAGTAAACGGCGATCAGCTGGGTGCTGTAGGCCTTTGTCGTTGCAACGGCAATCTCCGGCCCCGCCATGGTGTAAAACACATGGTCTGCCTCTCTGGCAATGGAAGAACCGATCACATTTACAATCGCGAGGGTCTTTACCCCATATTCCTTCGCTTCCCTGAGAGCGGCCAGACTGTCCGCCGTCTCTCCGGACTGGCTCACTACGATCACCAGCCCATTTTTATCCAGAAGGGGTTTTCTGTAACGGAATTCGGAAGCCACATCCACACGGACCGGGATCTCTGCCAGATCCTCCATCACATACTGTGCCACCGCCCCTACATGATACGCAGAGCCGCAGGCCACAATATAAATCTGGGATATGGCGCAGATCTCTTCCTCTTTCAGCCCCATCTCCGTCAGATCCAGACGGCCGTTTTTCAAAACAGAATTCAGGGTATCTGAAACTGCTTTCGGCTGCTCATGGATCTCCTTCATCATGAAATGCTCAAAACCGCCCTTTTCAGCCGCTTCTGCATTCCATTCGATCTGCGTCATCTCCCTGGTTATCTCATCCCCATCCAGGTTGTAAAAGGTAATCTGCCCTTCCTTCAGGCGGGCCATCTCCATATTTCCGATATAATATACATTTCTCGTATATTTTAAAATCGCAGGCACATCAGAAGCCACATAGCATTCGCCGTCCGTGACTCCCAGGATCATGGGGCTGTCCTTTCTGGCCACATAAATTTCTCCCGGATACTCCTTAAACATCACTGCCAGAGCATAGGATCCCCGAATCCGCACCATAGAATGATTGATCGCATCAACGGGAGTTCCCTCATACTTTTTATAGTAATAGTCAATCAGCTTTACAGCGACCTCCGTATCGGTTGAAGAATAAAAGGTATATCCTTTTTTTACCAGCTTATCCCGCAGCTCCTGATAATTCTCAATAATTCCGTTGTGGACGCCTACTACATTTCCATCATCCGAGCAGTGAGGATGAGCGTTGGTTTCCGAAGGCTCTCCATGAGTCGCCCATCTGGTGTGCCCGATACCGCAGGTGCCCTTTAAGGCCTCTCCGTCATTCGTCTTCTCTGCCAGCGCCTTCAGGCGCCCTTTTGCTTTTACGATCTGAACCGGGGCGTCTCCATCCCGGACAGCCAGACCTGCCGAATCATAGCCTCTGTATTCCAGTTTTGATAATCCATCCAGAAGGATCGGGGCCGCCTGATGATTTCCTATAAATCCAACGATTCCACACATACGCATCTCTCCTTAATTGACACTGAAAAGCATCCTGAGCTTTCATTTTTTATGTTTTGACTGCCATTTGCATGCGCATATTTTAAACCTCAGCCTTCGTATTGTCAAATAGAAAGCTCCTCCTAATATTCCACCTGCCGTATTATAGAAAAGATCTGAAAACTGGAATGTTCCGCGTTTCAGTAACAGCTGCACTGTTTCAATGGTCAAAGACATGAAGAAACCGCTGAGTGCCAAATACCGGAAAGCTGATCCCGGCGAATACTTTTTCCACCGTTTTCTCAAAAGTATCCCCAAAAGGAACGTAAACGGAAAAAGAAGCATCACATTTTCAATCGCCTCTGTGGTAAGGTTTCCTTTTTCGGTATATAAGCCCCAGACTCCAAATATCTTGTCTAACGGATCTTCCCAACGTTTCCTTGCAATCCAGGTACGAAACAATACCATATATGTGTAAAAGGTAAATATCGCAGTCCAAATGCCCTGATAAACCATACCGGAAACACCCGAAAAATTTTTTGACCTGTTTTTATGCAGACTAAAAAACAGCCGGAACACCATATAGCTTATAAATGCCAGAAAAGAAACAATACATGCCGATGGAAAGGATGCAGAAATTGTTGAGCAAATACTTTTTTCAATGCTTCGGTAAATACAGTATAGTTGATCCATGTATGCTCCCTTGTAAAAATATTTCTGCTGAATTTCTTCTTTTTCTCATAAAATATACGCAGAACAGATTCAATATATCACAAGTCAGAAAATAAATCAGCCCTGTACACTCCTTTTTCTAACTTTTTTCTCCTTTGCTCGTCATCATCGTTCCTTTCCATGTGCAGTCTTTTCTACATTTATATTATAGAGTATGCGTGACGATTTGACTGCTGCTTATCATGTAGCACATTTCATGTTTTGCTACATAGCAGGCAGCAAAATGGGCTAAGACCACACATTGTAGAGACGTTCGTCATGAGCACATGCGTTACGGTAGAGTGTCAACACCTGTAATATAGCCATATTATAATCTGGTCTTGTGTTTCCTTAAACACTCTTGGCACATTCGGCATAGTATTTTCTTCTATAAAAAAACCCCGGGTCCGTAGGACACCGGAGTAAGATCAGCAATATTATATGCAAGCTCACCACTTGCTATACTTAGTGCAGCCTATTTAATGCTAAAAGTCAATAGGTCATTCTGATAATTTTCCGAAAATAGCGTGTTTTATGCTGACCATCAACCTCGATGCCCTGCCGGGCATTACAAAGTGTCGGTAATTAACCTCCCCAGCCGGAGTACAACTTTAACGTGTCGCCACACGGAACTTATTCATTTATATTATACTCAACTCAAGCCAAAATATCAACTTGAATTCAGGGTCATCTCCAAAGGATTTGCGGCCTCATCGCATATATTTCAAACTCCGATACGCATCCTGCAGGAACTCCAAAAACTGAGGGCTCATCTGATCCACCATGCTCTTGCCATCCACATTCTCCAGCATGGTCACACCTGCCCCTGACAGGGCATCGGCTCTCTTCCCCAAGTGGTGTTTCGTCTGCCATCACGGATCCACGTTCCAGAAGTTTCCTGTGGAAGTATTCATACATAGGAAGAAAAAACGCTTCAGAATTCCGGATCACCCAGTTTGCCATAGTAGCTCTGGTGATCTCCACGCCATACTGTTTCCAGTCCTTTTCCTGACGGTAGTATGGGAGACCATTACAAAACTTCTGGTACATTACCCAGGCAACCGTTCCGGCAGAAGCCATTCCATAAAGCATATGGGCTCTGCCATCTTTTTCTTTTTTTGATGACCGGAATATCCTGAAGCTTGCACTGCGGACACTCATAGTTCAGCATCTGTAGCTCTTGCTTTTCGCTTTTTTACTGTTTTTACCATGAAATCACTAACACTATGGCGGTATTTCTGTATATAGCAGGGCAGAGAAAAACCGCAGGTAAAAATTCCTGCGGTTTCTATTTTCTCATACTCTTTACATTTTATTTTTTGTTGGCATCGGAACAAATTCCAGCTTTAATTGCATCCCTAATCCCTGTGCAAGTTTTTTCACCATACTCAAGCTGGGATTTCTTGTTCCGTTCTCGATCCGGCTTATATCAGCCTGCGTAATTCCGGTTTTAGCTGATAAATCTTTCTGTGTCATATTCTGCTGCACTCTCGCATCAATCATCGCCTGGATAATATCATATTCCGGTTGCAATGCATCATATTCTGCCTTTACCTCCGGATTCTGCAATGCTCTTTTTTTATAATCTTTATAGCTACTCATTGCCATACCTCCGTTCATAATCTACTTTATACTTCTTTGCCAGTTCTTTTTCTGCCTTTGGTGTCTTCTGCGATTTTTTTATAAATCCATTGGTCAGTACCGCCTTTTTGCCTATAATAAAGAAATACCGTACTCTTGTAACATCTGATCCCTGCTTGGTACGAAGCTCAAATATCCCATTCTCCAATGGTTTTGAATATGGCTCACGAAGCAATGGACCGTTCATTTCCAGTAAGTCAATTGTCCGCAATGTTTTTGCCAGCAACTTAGGTTCCAGGGAATCTAATAGTTCCTGCACAGGGCATCTTCCATCTTCTGTATCATATAAAATGATCTCATACATTAGTATACTCCTTCCTCTTTATAATTATAATATGTCGTATTCAACATATTGTCAAGATAATTCCAAACACTTTCCATATAATGTGAACTTCCAGAAATTTTACAACTAAATCCAAAAGCACTTAAGATCACTTTCTGTGTTTTGGTTACTGCATGATCAAGCCGGTACACCTTATCCAGCTGGCGTGTCACCTCAATCTTTTCCAGTTCCCGGATTGCTACCGGAACTGTAAGATAATTCGGTTTTTTTCCAGTTCTTTTGCCTTTTCCTTTAAGGCTGCATATATCCTGCACCGGATGATCAGTGCAAGAAAACCAATGAATATCTTATTTGATGCCGCCTCTTCTGATGCCACTCTCAGACAATGGTTTCCGAGATAAGATTTATCTGCCCGGAATACTTTTTCCGATACGTCCCTGCTCTTGTAAAGGTTTATCGCATCCTTTGCATTCATATCAATCTATAGCAATCCATCAAATTACCACACATAAATTAATTGTTAATGATGTCTATATATGCACTATGGTGCGCTTACGGATGAGGCAAAAAAGAAGCCCACCAGCGTACCATGTAGGATTCTACACAGTTCGCCAGTGGGCAAATCTTTATTTTAACAGATCTGATAAACTATATTCACCTTTAGGAATAGCTCTGTGTTTTTCGATACCCCTCAAAGGTATCCTGTACCTTCTCCGCCACATCCGATTCATACACACCAGCCGTGATGAGAAGCTTTCTAACTTTGATTGGATTCAGAATTAGCGCATCTGCAATGGATCGGAGGGAGCAGTCCTCCTCATAAAGCGCCACAGCAGCGTCCATCTGCTCTTTCAGATTTTTCCCGGCATCGTACTCCGGCTTCAGCTTCTTTCGACCGCCACCGGGCTTCCGGGGTTTATACGCTCTTTTCTCTCCCATGATTATTCGTGCAGTTCCAGCGGCAGGCCGTCCGGGTCATGGAAGAAAGTCATCTTCTTGCCGGTATAATCGTCAACACGAATCGGCTCACATTCAATTCCGACCGCTGCCAGCTCATTCACTGTCTGTTCCACGTTATCAACGCAGAACGCAAGGTGACGCAGGCCACAGGCCTCCGGGCGGTTCACACGCTTCGGCGGGTTTTTCTCAGCGAAAATCTCCAGTTCTGTGTGCTCATTGACACGCAAATCCAGTTTCCAGTCCTTACGCTCCGGGCGATAGTTTTCCCTGATGACAGAGAAACCCAACTTGTTCACATAGAAATCCTTAGCTGCTTCGTAGTTGGATACGATGATTGCAATGTGGTGTATTTTTGATAAATTCATTTTTCTTACGCTCCATTTCTTTTATTTCCGTTGCAAACTATACAGAAACCTTCAAAAATTACCGTGTGAACTCCTGGAGTTCAGTTTGTCCACACGGCAATGGTTTTATTTCAGTTTTTCGAGGATCTCATCCGCACTCATACCGCTCGCCAGCAACTTCTTCAGCACAGCCTCTGCTTCGATCTTCTTAGCTTCTTCAGCGGCCTTAGCATCTGCCTTTGCCTTCTTCGCTTCCAAGGATGCCACTTCTTTTTCGGCCTTCTTCAAAGCAGTCTTCTTCTCTTTCAGGTCAGCTTTCAAAGTGTCAATGTTGGCGGTGATGGATGCAATCTCAGCAGTCAGGGAAGTGATATATTCCCGCTTCTCTGCAATCTGGGATGCGTAGTCGGTATGGGTAGTTTTGGGACGGTTTTTGCTGCCTTTTGTTCTGGGCATAGGTGATAACCTCTTTCCTTTTATAGTGGTTTAAGTACCTCTGTTCAGATGAAGCATTTCCAATGTATTGTTCATAGCTGTAATCGCCAAAGGCCATGACCTTGCTGCCGCCCTTGATCTCCGGCATGAAGGCGGAAGTCTTCAGCGGACGGTTCAGCAGGGTATCAGGCTTGCCAATCTCCAGACCCGGCTTCCAGATATAGTTGCCGTTGTTGTCCTTAATGGTCATCAGCTGCAGCACCAGGACTTCGTTGCAGAGGAACTGTGCCTTCTTGCGGTACGGGGCCTTCAGTGCATAGTAGAGCTTGAAAATCTCATCGAAGGTAACGGCATCCTTCTGGGCAGCGGTCACGCCGACCTTGGCACCGCCAGTCTCAGCCAGCAGACCCAGAGGCTTGCCCACACCGTCACCGGTGATAAAGGCGCGCTCCTCTGCGTTGCCCATACGCACACCGAAACGGCGGGCGATATAGGTGGCAAGGTCGAATGCGGAGTCGTTCAGAAGCTCGTTAGAAATCTTGATCATAGTGCCCAGCTTGTACGCAGACAGCATGGTCGGGCCGAAGGTGGTATCGCTCTCCGGGATCTCCTCACCCTCATCGATCCAGCTTGCCTCACCAGTATCCTCTGCGATGGGGATCTTACGGGTGCCGGAGCTGGTGCGGATGACGGTCGCCATGCCACGGAAGATGTTGTTCTCCTCCAGTGCCTCCACCAGCTTCTTCTCGAACTCATCGGGAACGGTAAAGCCGCCCTCGGTGTCCTCGCCCACAGACAGTGCATTGCGAACCTCGCCGTAATGGCCACGGTTGCGGATCATGTTCCAGAAGTTCTCGGCATACTCGGCAGTGGCGGTCGGCTTGACATCCTTCTTGGCACCGTTCTTCGGATCAGCGTGGACAAGACTGGAAGTCGGTGCGGACAGCTGTGCCTCAATCTGTGCCTGCTGCTCCAGACGCTCGATCTCTGCACCCAGGTCCTTGACCTCCTGTGCCATCTTGTTGTACTGCTCCACGGCCTCAGCCTTTACCAGACCGTTCTCGCCGCGGTTCTTCTCCAGAAAGTCCTTGGTCTGCTCCCAGAGAGTGTTGCGCTTGGTGCGCAGTTCCAGAATCTTACTCATAGTACGTTTCCTCCATAAATTTGTGATGGTTGATTGAATATAAAAACAGCCTGAATGCACATCACTTCATGCACTCAAGCTGTTTCATCAGGATATTGTAAGGGATGCTGCCATCCCCGGTCTTGCCGTCCATGTCAAGAACAGGCCCCGGATTGGCAGGCGGTTCTGCCGGAGGGATCGGCTCTGCGGATGGTTTCGGGTCAGCCGGCGGTTCCTTCGGCTCAGTGTGTTTCTGACTCACATCTTCCGGTTTCACACCCAGACGGTTCAGGACGATTAAATCCATCTGACGGCTGGAGAAAAGGTGCCCTGCCGTATCCTTCTGGAACGGCTTCTTTTCTTCGCCCTCGCCCGGTTCACTGTCGGGGTCTTCTTCCGGATTCTCCGGGTCTGCCGGGTCACTGTCCGGCTCCTCCTCTTTCTTTGCAAAGAGGATCTCGTCTGCAAAGCCCAGTTCCACCGCCTTCTTCGCATTCATCCAGGTCTCATTGCTCATGAGGTTGGCGATACGGGCGTGGCTGAGGCCGCTCTTCGCTGCGTAGGCATTGATGATACTTTCCTTGACTTCGGTCAGCACCTCGATGGCTTTCTCCATGTCCTTGGTGTTGCCCATTGCAACAGTGCTGGGGTCATAGATCATCAGCATGGCAACAGGACTCATCTGGACAGTATCACCGGCCATTGCCACAACAGATGCAGCAGATGCCGCAATCGCATCGATCTTGACCGTGATGCTGCCCTTGTAGTCCTTAAGCATGGTATAGATCCCGGCAGCGGCAAACACATTCCCGCCCGGAGAGTTGATCCAGACGGTCACATCCCCCTCACCGGATTCCAGCTCATCCCGGAACATCTGCGGCGTGATCTCATCGCCCCAGAATGATTCCTCATCGATGGGACCTTCCAGCCGGAGGATTCTGGTATCGTCACTGTTTTTGATCCAGTTCCAGAATTTCTTCATCGGGTTCTCCTTCCATTTTTCCGTGGCTTACTCTCACTCAGCCGGTTATCGCTGTCAGGTTCTTCTTCCGGGTCTTGTTCCTCTGGCTGTGTTTCTTTCGGCTGATTCTGCTGGACTGCGGCAGCTTTATTCTGCTGTGCCACCCCTGCATCTTTCAGCTTCACATAGCCGCCGTTCAGGTAGTAGTCATCTCCGCCCTCCTCTGCCGGGATGAGATCCATGTTCTCCAGCCGATGCACATCATTCGGAGAGAGGAAGCCGTTGCTGATGCCGGTCGCGTAACCGTTCATCCGGCTCTGGTAATCGCCACGGAGCAGACCATCCACATTGAATTTCGGGAAGTAGGTATCCTGCTCCTCTTCCAGCAGCAGGTCCTTGATGATGCCCTGCTCGATGCGGACGAGCCACGGGGTCAGGGAATGCATCACGAAGTTCAGCGACTGGTATTCAATGTTGGAGAAGGTCGCTCTGGACAAGTCCGCCACCAGATGCGGAGGCACACGGAAGATACGGCAGATTTCTGTGACCGAGAACTGCTTTGTTTCGAGGAACTGGCTGTCCTCCGGCGGCAGGGAGATCGGTTTGTAGGCCATGCCCTCCTCCAGCACAGCCACACGATGGGCATTGGAAGCACCACCGTAAGCCGCTTCCCAGCTATCCCGGATACGGTTCGGGTCTTTCACAACGCCGGGATGCTCCAGCACACCGCTGGGCTGTGCGCCGTTCTTGAAGAAAGAGGAACCGTATTTATCTACGGCAATTGATGTGCCGAGGCTGTTCTTCATCATAGCGATCGGTGAGAAACCAATCAGACCATTAAACCCAAGCCCCGGCACATGGAAGATCTCGTCCCGGCGGAAGTAGATGTCCTTGTTCTGCTCTCCCGGAACTTCATCCGTGTATGCGTGGTAGATATAGTAAAGCTCTCCACTCTCGTCTCGATCCACTTCGACATTTTCCGGCAAAAGCGGATACAGCCCCAGCACCGTGTTCTTACCATCCCGGACGATCTGTGCGTAGGCGTTGCCCCAAAGGAGCAGATGGGTCATCAGTGTCTCCCAGAAGACAAAGGATGTCATCTCCGGGTTGGGCTGGCGGTATAAAATCTTGTACAGCGGATGATCCCGCGCCTTTTCCTTGTTGCCATTATCGTCTGTCACCCGGTAGAGATGCAGCGGCAGTGCCGCAATGGACTCCGCCAGCAGACGGACACAGGCATACACAGTCGGGATCTGCATGGTGGCTTTCTCATCCACCTGCTCCCCGGCATTGGAACGGCCAAACACAAAGGTCTGCCCGGAATCGCGGACATTATCCGTGACCTGCGGCAGACCTTCTTTTGGCTGTTCTGTTTTGGGAGAATCCCTTGGGTTCTCAAACCCCATCCATTCCCAGAATCCCATAATATTTATTCTCCTTTCTGTTTTTCGTGTCTTCCATATATTTCTCAACAGTGCTATAATATAGACATATTTTTACCCAGGAGGACAAAATATGCTGTCAATCAATCAGCTTATGAAATATTTGAGAAACCATCATCAGATTTCTGTTAAAAGCAATCAAGCTCAATCATTACGAAACATTGGCTACTATCATGGATATAAAGGATACCGCTTCATCCGCACTCCAAACCAACGTATTCCTTTTTCATCACTTGATGAGGTCATAGCGTTAAATAAATTTGATATGCAGTTGAAGACTTTGATTTATCCAAAAGTAATGTTCATTGAAAATGCACTGAAAAGTTATGTGATCGAAGCCGTGCTTCAAGATAGCAAATCAGAAAATCTTGATGTCGTTTTCAATAAATCCATTACAGCCTATCAGTCCTACGCTCCCGGAAGTCAACAGTACCACAAGCAATATGCAAAGCGGATGACCCTCAAGGGAAAAATCAATAATGCACTTTTGCGTGATTACTCAAATCAGAAGCAAACTGTCAACCATTTCTTTGATACTGACCGCCCAATTCCTATTTGGGCTGTTTTTGAATCACTGACGTTGGGAGAGTTTGGAACTTTTTTCGCCTGCGCAAATGCAAATGTCAAATTAAAGACTTCGAGCATCCTTCACTTGCCAAGCAATCTGGATTCAGATGGAAAAATCACCGAATACATGATTTACGCTGTCAAGGATTTACGAAATGCTGTTGCACATAACAACACCATCTTTGATACTCGTTTTCAGACAAGTACAATAAACAAACGCCTTATTTCGCTTCTTGAAACAGAAGTAGGCATTACAGGTCTTGACTTCAAATACATTGACGCCTACATAATCCTGATTACTTACATATTACGAAAGATGGGAGAAACCAAAACGGCCTGTAAGCAATTTGTGAGTTCCTTTATTGATTGCACAGACCTATTAAGAACTCAGATTTCGCCCAACATTTGCAATCAGATTTTAGGAACTCAGCAGCGCGCACACTTAAACCAGCTTCAAAATTTCATCAGCAATTCTTAAAACCTCTTGCATAATTTCTCCCCGTGTGGTATATTATAGCTATGAATTGCGGTGGTCGTCTTCGGACAACACCTTGAAAGAGCCTGATGCGTCGGGTTCTTTTTTCTTTTGTCTTTTTTACTGTTTTTCCAGTTCCGGCAGACCGGCAAGGCTGGTACCAAGGGACGCAACGCCCGCCACAATCACTGCACTGCCGACCGCCGTCCAATCCACCGTGCCTCCGGGCATCTGTGTCACGACCAGCGCCGCGCCGGTCTGGAACATCGTCTTTGCAGCACGGATGCCGGCTGCTTTCCACCATTCTGCACTCATCAGATACTTCATAGCTTTTTCCTCCAACTCTTCATATCAAAAAACAATCATGTCACGTTCGTCGTAGACGCTTCCCTGCTGCTGTCCTTCGTTTCGGATACAGCGGTCCAGTGCCATGATCGCAGCGACGATACCATCGATCTTCTCCGGAGACTTCGCCTTGGTCGGCTTGATGTTGCCCGCCGGGTCGGTATCCACGACCACATTCCCCTCTGCCGGGTTGTCCAGTGCTTCCTGGTACGCATCCCGGACACGCTGGATCTGGATGGTCTGGCCGAGAGAGGGATTGGCTTTATACCAGTTGGCTTCATCGTGCCAGTCATCTTCATCTGTCAGTCCGTAGACCACGGGGTAAAAGGTGTGGTCGATCTTACGTCCGGCCAACAGGTCAAGTGCCTTCATGTGGAGCTCGTAGCAGATGCTCTCCTTGTCCGTGCCGGCCGTGGTGATCAGGAAGAACAACGGCTGTTCACGGGCATCACCGGAACCTTTGGTAAGGACATCGTAGAGTTTTCGGTTTGGTTGGGCATGAACCTCATCCAGAACAAGACCTGACACATTCAAGCCGTGCTTCGTGCCAACTTCGGCAGACAGAACTTGGTAGAATCCTGCGTTCCCGTAGTTCACGATTCGCTTCGTTGCCGCCATGATCTTGCACCGTTTCAAAAGTGCCGGGGTCATCTGCACCATCTGATGGGCAACATCAAAAACAATGGATGCCTGCTGACGGTCAGCGGCAGCGCCATAGACTTCAGCAGACGGCTCGTTATCGGCAAAAAGCAGATACAAGGCCACCGCAGCGGCAAGCTCGGATTTGCCGTTCTTCTTACCGATTTCGACATAAGCCGTGCGGAACTGACGGTTCCCTTTTTCGTCCACGATGCCGAACACATCACGGATGATCTGCTCCTGCCAAGGAAGCAGCCAGAACCGCTTGCCTGCCCACTTGCCTTTGGTATGGCGCAGGTTTTCGATAAAAGTCACTGCCCGGTCAGCCTTGGCCGCATCGTAGTGGCAGGTCGGAAGCATGAATCGGCTGGGCTTATAGTCCTTCAGTTTCGGATATTTTTTCGGTCTGCACTCTGCCATCAGCTTCCACCTCCTCCCAGCAGATTCTCCATCTCATCGGCTGCATCCGCAGAACCACCGTCCGAAGCAATGATCCGGTTTCGGGAGGACGGGGTCAGACCGAACTGCTCTGCAAACTTGTTCATGATCTTCAGATAGGTTTGTGCGATGGACACCTGCGGTACCTGCTGCCAGTAGCCGGACGGAGTCTTGACGATGGTGCCATGCTGGGTGATAAACTCCTCAGCCTCCTTCCATCGGGCATAGGCCTGACAGTAACCGGCAAAGGCAGCCATATCCACTTCGGTCAGGATGCCGATGGCTTCCATCTGTTTGGCCAGTCTGCGCCACTCTTTCTTTGCTTCCGGCTCCAGCCACTTCGGACAGGCCGGTGCTTTCTTATTGGGCTTCGGTTCGCTGGTATTCAGCGGATGCTTGCCCGGATAGCCTTCCAGTTCCTTCATGGCGGTCGGCTTTGGTTTTCTGCCTCTGGTAGCCATTGGCTTCCCCTCCCTTCTGCAAAAATAGGTAATAGGCATTTGCGAAACGCCAGAACCCGCATAAATATGCAATGTCATTAACTTAAAGTGATTATTCCGGAGCTCTCTGAGTCACCTGTCCGGACTTTGAACCGTAATATTCACGCTCTGTGTCTAATATGATATCTTCGGCTAAATTGCTCAGATATATAGTGCTGTATATATCTTGTAATAACAGAATGGGTTTTGTACCTGTAAAATTTTCTAACTGCAACCGACTCTTTAGTGTTTCATACGCAGTCTCTATTCCCCACCTCATATGATATAATTCTTTGATTTCTTCTGTATGAAATTCAGTTTGTGGAAGATTTGTAGCTAAAACTTCTAAACTTCCGTTTTCTAATAGGATTTTTACCATACGCAATGAAATTTCACCGAGTTCTTTCATACGTTCTCCATCCGGTGTCCCCTCGTAGTGTCTGATCCTTGACTTATCAAATTTTATTTTAACTAGCTGGTCATTTTCTGCTAAACTGCTTTGCTCTTTTTTGTAATCACTGCTTTTTAAACGTACGATAAATTTAATATCCTTATCCATCATATGTATAAACGCTGGCGTAGAAGGATAGCCTCTGTCCATGATAATAATGTAAGGAATATTGCCTATTGTTTCCGGTATTCGCTCCATCTGTTTTTCGGCCAGGCGCATTTCATCAAATTTCACCTTATTACAGTCACTCTCCAGTATCATACGATTCATTACATCATAAATACAGCCTAATCCTATTTGAGCTTGGGGATTTGTATTTTTTCGGCTTGCAGAACCATACAGTTTCAGTGTTTCAGCAGTGGTAGGAATATTAATATCTGAGCCGTCAGCGGCTAATATTAAATGATCTTTGTAAGTTGAAAAGATGGAATCTGCATAAAAGTTACGGTTATGATATTTATATAATTCTAAAAAAGCATCTGGATTAAGTTTCATACGCTGTTTCAGATATCCTGGTTTTGAAATAGACACACTAGGATGAGCAAGTTTCATATAATTTCTCAGTTCCATGCCAACGTCAGCCCCTTTCTGTTTATCATTGTGCATATGGCACATCTCAACGGCCGGGTTTGCGGAGCAAAACGGCCGAAATGCGA
>OHCT01000108.1_pt1 | contig 61847 bp, 64 predicted proteins | sample 1566871 | NCBI WGS metagenome assembly OHCT01 (sample SAMEA3879548, study PRJEB24766) | human gut metagenome | biome: human-associated habitat; feature: feces | place: USA | collected 1985/1987 | reverse complement strand
TTTGTAACTATTAACCAGTAGTCGTTCTTGACTACACCATTATTATACTAGGAGGTATATGTATGCGTACTTTGAAAGCAATCTTTAGTGTTTTAACAATTATTTTCGGTTCTCTTGGGTTGATGAACATAGTGTCTACTGATATAACACTGCCGATTATGTTTGTTTTTATGGGATTAACCCTTTTGACGAGTGCAAAGGAATGTTATGATAATGGTGCAAAGAAAGATGCTATGATATTTGCAGGTGTAGCTATTTTTGTCTATGTAGTCACAGCATATAATTTGATAAGCAGATTTATGTAAATTTGAATTGATGGGGAGGATACATAGATGGGCACAGTAGTTCTTTATAATATTATTTCTCTTATTGTCATCTTTGTTTTAATTTTTGCCCTAAGAATTGTCAGTAAGAGTGATTTAAGAAGAAATCAACAACTTATTATTAAAGTCATTGCGACTATTTTAGTTGTGTGTGTGATAACATTTATACTTTTTATTGATGCAATAGCAGTTGGCATTATAGGATTGGTTCCAAATTAACAATTTACAGTTTGTGGAGGAGATATTTTGAGGACATACGAGGATAAAGAGGAATTAAAAGATGAGATAAATAAAAGCTTTGAAAAGTATATTTCTGAATTTGATAATATTCCTGAATCTTTAAAAGATAAGAGAATAACCGAAGTAGATAGAACGCCAGCAGAAAATCTTGCTTATCAAGTTGGGTGGACGACATTAGTTTTGAAATGGGAAGATGATGAGAAACATGGAATTGAAGTGAAAACACCATCAGATATGTTTAAGTGGAATCAGTTAGGCGATTTATATCAATGGTTTACAGATACTTACTCACATTTGTCATTAGAAGAATTGAAAGATAGATTAAAAGAAAATATTAAATCTATCCATACAATGATTGATGCAATGAGTGAGGAAGAACTATTTCAACCACATATGAGAAAGTGGGCTGATGATGCTACAAAAACAGCGATATGGGAAGTTTACAAGTTTATTCACGTTAATACTGTTGCTCCTTTCGGAACTTTTAGAACTAAAATTAGAAAATGGAAAAAGATAGTACTGTAAATTTTCGGTTTTACAAATTGAATACGAGCAGTTACATAGCAGTCATGCACTACGGTGTGTGGTTGCTTATTTTTTTGAAAGGAGTAGATGCAAATGAAATTGGTATTGGCTGAGAAACCTTCTGTTGCTCAGAGTATTGCCAAGGTTCTTGGAGCAAACAAACGGGAGGATGGTTATCTGGAAGGCGGCGGATATGTAGTAAGCTGGTGTGTCGGTCATTTGGTTGAATTGGCAGAGCCGGAGTCCTATGACGAAAAGTATGGTAAATGGTCATATAATGACCTGCCTATCTTCCCTATCGCCTGGAAATACAATGTCTCTTCCGGTACGAAGAAGCAGTTTGGTATTCTGAAGAAACTGATGGAAAGAAATGATATTGATAGCCTTGTCTGTGCAACAGATATGACACAGAGAAACGGTCGTATCATTCGCCAGGGCAATCAGAATAAAGAGGTGCAGGTCTATCAGTATGTAACAGAAGGAACCTTTGATGCTTATTTGTATCAGACTTTGGAGAATAAGCAGAAATTTATTTCTCAGATTATGACTTCAAAATCTCCGGTTCGCTCCTGTGATGACGTGGATGAGCAGACACTGTCCTATGCCGAAATCAAGGCTCTGTGTGCCGGTAATCCGCTGATTAAGGAAAAGATGGATCTGGATATTGAAGTTGCCCGTCTGAAGGTGCTGAAGGCAGATCATCAAAGTCAGCAATATCGTATGGAGGATAAGCTTCTGAAATACTTCCCTGCTGAGATTGAAAGACAGACAGGCTATATTCATGGATTTGAAGCTGATATTAAGACGGTAGAAGCCAATCCTCAGATCGCAGAAGGTTTCTGTGGTATGGATATTCGTGGCAAGCACTATTCAGAAAAGGAAGATGCCGGTGAATGGATTTTAGCAGCTTGCAAAGAAGTGAAAGGCTCTGAACCGGTTCCTCTTGGAGAATATCGTGGTTTTCAAATGGAGCTTTCTTTCGACAGTTTCCGACATGAGTTTGATATTGTCCTGAAAGGTGCTATGAGCCACCGTGTAGCTCTTGGAACAGATGCCAGAGGAAATATCACTCGTTTGGACAATGCCCTTGCAAGCGTCCCTGACAGGCTGGAAAAGGCAAAGGAGCAGCTCAATAATCTTTATAATCAGCAGGAAGCAACAAAGAGTGAGCTTGGTAAACCATTCCCGCAGGAAGCAGAGCTAACAGCAAAGAGTCAGCGTCTGGCAGAACTGGATGCAGCTCTGAATATGGAGGATTCGACGGATAGTCGAGATGAAATTGCTGATACAGACCGTCCGTCTGTGCTGGCTGATTTAAAGTTAAAGTCAGAGCAGATTCCACCAGTAAAACGCTCTGATGCTTACGAGGAGGTGTTGTAGTGGCAAAGCGAGATAGAGATGTTCATTTTCTTGCATCGAAAGAGGAAGTTGAGAGAATCCACCAAAAGATGGATGAGCTTGGTATCCGTAGTATGGGTGCTTATCTTAGAAAAATGGCTCTGGATGGCTATTGTATCAATCTGGATTTGCAGGATGTGAAAGAAATGGTTTCTCTTCTTCGCAGATGCAGTAATAACCTGAATCAGTACGCCAAACGAGCCAATGAAACTGGCAGTATTTATCAGGCTGATATCAACGATCTGCAAGAACGATTGGAAGAAATCTGGACGGATATGAAAGAAGTTCTTGTTAGGCTGGCTTCGATCCAGTAATCCCCGAATTTGTTGGGAAGTCGCAGTTTTGGCTGCGGCTTTACATAGGATTTTATATTTTCATTGCTTGAATTATCAACCTGAATACAATAAAATATGATTAAAGAAATTTGTTTAGAAAGAGATTGGTAAAACAGAATTTGTGGGAGGATACCTATTGTGGATAAAGCAGTTATTTATATACATGGAAAAGGTGGAAATGCTGAAGAAGCTATTCATTACAAACCGCTCTTTAGTGATTGTGATGTTATTGGTCTTGATTATACTGCACAGTTTCCATGGGAAGCAAAAGAAGAATTTCCGTTATTTTTTAATTCTATTTGTAAAAACTACAGGTCTGTTGAAATAATCGCCAATAGCATTGGAGCGTATTTTGCTATCAATGCCTTATCAAATCAGAAAATAGAGAAAGCATATTTTATTTCGCCCGTTGTAGATATGGAAAGGCTCATTGCTGATATGATGATTTGGGCAAATGTTAGAGAAGATGAACTCAAAGAGAAAAAAGAAATTCAGACAACCTTTGGAGAAAAACTCTCATGGGATTATCTTTGTTATGCAAGAGAAAATCCTATTATATGGAAAATCCCAACGCATATTTTGTATGGTGAAAAAGATAATCTTACCGCTTATGGAACGATATTAGAATTTGCACAGAGAACTAATTCAACACTTTCTATTATGAAAAATGGAGAGCATTGGTTTCATACGAAAGAGCAAATGAAATTTCTTGATGAGTGGATAATCAAATCTGCCAAATAAAATTCAGTTTATAAAGATTAAAGTACTTGAGAGTTTGGAGGTGATATACTTGAAATATATTGCGGTAATTATAACTACATATATTGTTTTACTTGTTCTTGATATAATACAAAGAAAAAATCACAAGAAAACCCAATCTATAAAAAATTTTACCATAAGAACTATTGAAGATGTATCATTTATATGTGCAATTGGAGCTCTATTTGTACTTGTTGTTTTTATTTGGGGATTTTTGAGTGAACCTGAAAATTTCTGTTCTAAAAGATATTTGATGATTATCATTCCATTTTCTATTATCTGGTTTGGTATCACTTTTTTTGGAATGATTGCCCCGTTAAAAGGAGTGTGGGAGATAAAAGTTGAAGAAGATAATATTACGGTTATCAAAATGTTCATTTTTAGAAGACATTGGAAAATATCGGATATATCCTATTGTAAAATGAAACGCGGTGGACTGAATGTATATGTTAATGGGAAAAATAGAAAAGCGTTTTTTATTGACGGTATGACAGATCACTTTGATAATTTTGTGAAACGAATGGAAAAAGAAGGAAAAAATATTATTATTCCAGAGTCAAAAGAAAAAATTAACTAAATATAGAAGTGATGAAGAGGTGGAAATATGGCATCGACCAAGGAATACTTAGAGTTTATTTTAGGGCAACTATCCGAAATAGAAGAAATTACTTATCGAGCTATGATGGGAGAGTTTATCATTTATTATCGTGGCAAGATTATAGGCGGTATTTATGATGATAGATTGCTTGTTAAACCAGTGAAAGCAGCAATTAGTTATATGCCGACAGCTCCGTATGAATTACCTTATGAGGGAGCAAAAGAGATGTTGTTGGTAGATGAAGTTGATAATAAGGAATTTTTGACAGGCTTGTTTCATGCAATGTATGATGAATTGCCAGCCCTAAAACCGAAAAAGAAGAAATAAACAACTTCCAGTTTGGCAAGCTATGTCAGAAGGAGATTAGGACGCAGAGGCGATAAAGCCCTTGTGTCCTTTTCTTTATTATGAGAATTGACATCGTTGTGTTATTGATAGCTCTCGTATACAATATAGTCAAAGAAAGGGGTTGAGCCTATGAAGATGATTTTGAAGATATTTGCACTTCCGGTGCTGTTGCTTGTAAAAGTAATTTGGCTTCTTGGAAATATGATTACCAATATAATTTCCTATGCAATAGGATTCCTGCTATTGATTATTGGAGGCTGTGCCATTTACTGCATCGTCAAAGCCATGTGGACCTCACTGGCGATTCTGATTGGAATGGGAATGGCAGTGTATTTAGTTCTCTTTCTATTGGTGTGGTCAGTCGTTAAGGCAGAGACTATAGGAAATGCTCTTGGAGCGTTTATAAGGTCATAAATAGTTGAAGATGAAGTCACCTGCGGGTGGCTTTTTCTTTTGGAAAGGATGGGATGCGAATGGCAGCAACAAGGCTAATTGCCCTTCATGTAAATAAGGGTAAAACGGTGGCTCAGTGTTTGGCTGACCGTACTGATTACTCACAGAATGCAGAGAAAACCAATGACGGAGAATTTATCAGTTCCTATGAGTGTGATCCGAAAACTGCCGACGAAGAATTTCTTCTTTCCAAAAGGCAGTATCAGCACACTACGGGCAGACAACAGAAAAATAATATTATAGCGTATCAGATTCGCCAGTCATTTAAGCCTGGTGAGGTTACGCCGGAAGAAGCAAATCAGGTGGGTTATGAAACAGCAATGCGATGGACCAAAGGCAAACACGCTTTTATCGTTGCAACGCATATTGATAAAGCACATATCCATAATCACATCATTTATAACTCCACTTCCATGGATGCGAGCCGTAAATTTAATAACTTCTTCCTCTCAGGTTTGGCGGTGCAAAGGCTCAGTGATATGGTATGTCTGGAACATGGTTTATCTATTATTACGCCTAAGCCATATAGTGAAAGGCAGAAAAGAACCATTTATCCTAAAAAGCGGACACAACGAGATGAGCTGTGTGATGCCATAGATGTTGCTTTAAGTCAGAAGCCTAAGTGCTTTGAAGATTTTATTCAATCGCTGGCTGAGATGGGGTTTGAATTCAAAGATGGTAAGCAGCCTGCATTCAAAGGAACAGAGCAGAAACGATTTATTCGTCTGCGTTCCCTGGGCGAAGGATACAGTAAAGAAGAACTGCAAGCTGTTATCTCCGGCAAGAGCCTGCGTAAAGCAAGGACGGCTCCAGGGCAAAAACAGTTTCATCTGCTTATTGATATTCAGAAGAAAATGGCTGATGGGAAAACGGTAGGATATGAAAAATGGGCAAAGAAGTATAATAGAAAAGAAGCTGCTCGTACTGTTATCCTTTTGAAGGAAAAAGGACTTGATAATTATGATGATCTGGTGGCATACACGGAAAATCTATCTTCAAGATTTTCAGAACTTTCGGATTCTATCAAAGCAGCTGAAAAGAGGATGATTGAGGTGCAGGCTCTGCAAAAACACATCAAGAACTATCACAATACCAGACAGGTTTACGTTGAGTATCGCAAGTCTGGATATAGTAAAAAGTTCTTTGAGGAGCATCGTCAGGAGATTACGCTTCACCAGGCAGCAAAAAAAGCTTTTGATGAATTTCAGGTTTCAAAACTTCCCTCTCGTCAGTCATTGTATGAAGAATTCCATCGTTTGGCAGTGCAGAAGAAAAAAGATTATGCAGAGTATCGTCAAGTGCGAAAAGAAAAAGAAGAATTGCTGATTGCCAAGCAGACGGTTGAAACCATTTTGAATATTGACAAAAAGAAAGAACAGGAACAGGAGAAGAAAACTGTCCGATAATAAGAAAAGCCACGGCTGTTGCTCTGAAAATCAGAGTAGCTGTCGTGGCATTCTTTTTTGTTTTTCCATACGGAAAAATTATCAAGCGTTCAAGATGAACGAGTAGCCGGTATCGCAGATACCGTTCAAAGGGGATTGGGGATGCTTCCCCAACAAGCAATTTGCGAAGATTGACCCAGAGGGAAAATCGAGAAAATGAGTGAACCTGTACAGGTTTACACTGCTTGCCGCTTTGCCGCTTTGTTTTAACGGTAAGAGTGGAGTTTATGGGTAGGATTTGCCGTAAAAATAGTGTATAATGATATTTGGATTATTATACCTTTAAGGAGGTAATCATAAATGAATTTGATATATTCTGACATGCTTCCAGTTCAACTAAAGGATGGACAGCAATCTATTGTTGATTGTTTGAAGGAGCAATTCGCTATTGCCTCGGAAGTTGAGATTGCAGTAGGCTATGTTTCTAAAGCATCTATGTTAGAATTGGATGCTTGGATTGAAGAAATGAACATTCGCCGGATTAGCCTAACAATTGGTATGTACTATGTTGAAGGAATGCCGGAAAGTTCTTATCGAACAGCTTTGTCTTTAAATGAAAAATGGATGAGAAAAGGTCTTGGTGAAATTCGTATGGTGAAAGCATTCAAGTATCATGGAAAGACCTATTGTTTTTATAAGGATGGAAAAGCATTTGCTGCAGTTATTGGTTCATCAAATCTTGGTGTCATGAAATTGGAAGCTTCTAACCGTCGTCAATTTGAAGCCGCTGCAGTGACTACTGACCCTGCTGAGTGTTCAGAAATTGGTGAACTCATTAAAAGGGTTCAAGCCCCAAATTGTTCTGCTAACATTGCAGATATCACTAATATGACTTTAATTCGGGAAGTAAATACCTCTTTAAATAATATTGAGACGGTTGAGCAAATTCCGCAATCTCAGGTTGATCTATACGAAAAATATAAAACAAAGGTATCGTTTACTCTTCCATTAAAAGTTCCTATGTTTAATGAGCGTCACATGGATGATGGCAAGCATTATACAAAATCAAATTTGAATGTCTGCTACGCTGCTCCAAGAAGTGCTCGTAAATCAAGAGATTGGTACGAAACACAATTAACTGTTAGCAAAGAAATCACACGCATGGAAGGATACCCTGAAAAGAAGAAACCATTTTTTGTCGCAACAGATGATGGTTACTGGTTTAAGGTTCATACAACAAGTGACGGTAATAAACAGTTCAGTGCAGTTGGGAATGAGCTTATAATGGGGCGTTGGATTAAAGGTCGTTTGGCGGCAGCTGGGTTAATTTCACCAGTAAATGATACAGGTGCAGATACTGACCGTAGAGGAATGATTACACAGGAGATGCTTGATGCTTACGGTTGTGATCAGTTAGTGTTAACCAAGACTTCGCAAAAAGCTCTTGATGAAAATGGTGAAGAACTCGATGTTTGGGTGTTCTCCTTCGAGTCATCAAAAAGAGAGGGATAAGTGATGCAATATCTAAAACAATATCTGAAAACTATCGCTGACAGAGGAAATATAAAATTAGCAGAATCAATATCTAAGACCGCAGAAGATATCGGTAATCAACATATTTGCAATTTTAATTTTAGTGACCATGAGATAGGTTTGTTATTTGGAAATGTTCAGTCTGGCAAAACTGGTCAGATGTTTGGAATAATGTGTAAAGCAGCAGATTTAGGGTTCCCTGTGTTTGTATTGCTGACAACAGATAATGTTGTTCTGCAACAACAGACTTTGGAACGTGTAAAGTCTGATTTGAAAGGTTTTTGTATTTGTGGAGAAACCGATGGTGGACTGTTTCTTGAAAATAGCTTGATGGAGCCAGCGATTATCGTCTTAAAAAAGAATTATCGGGTTCTTAAACTTTGGGCAAATATTCTTAATTCAACAGGCTTTATGAAAGGCAATCCATTATTTATTATTGATGATGAAGCAGATGCAGCATCTCTTAATACATTAGTTAATCGAGGTCGGAAATCGTCAATTAACAAGTATTTAGATTCTATCAAAAATGAATCTTCCAGTAGCATTTATATGCAAGTAACTGGTACTCCACAAGCTATTTTACTTCAGACATTAGCATCTGGATGGCATCCATACTTTACTTATTATTTTCAGCCAGGGGATGCTTATTTGGGTGGAGACTTCTTTTTTCCTAAAAATGAAAAAGCAAAATGTATTTCGTATCTGGAAGAACTTAAAAATCCAACCAGAGATGTTGTGATCAGACATCTTACAGTATCAGCGCAAATCTTATTGTCAGGTGGGAAAGTATCAAACTGCTTATTGCATCCAAGTGTAAGGCAAAATGTTCATAGCCGCCTTGCAAATGACATTATTAAAGAAATGAAGTGGGCACAGGAACACATTAGTGATGAGTTACAATTGTTGGTAAAACAGGAATATGATGATTTGGCTCCTACCAAAACTACAAAATGCGGATTCGAAGACATAATGGCTAAAGTTGAAGAATTACTAAAAAATGATTCTGTAAAAGTTTTAATTATGAACGGCAAACATGATGTTGAAACTGATGAGTATGCAACTGGTGCGAATATCGTAATTGGAGGAAATACGCTTGGACGTGGTGTAACCTTCCCTGGCTTACATACAATTTATTATACACGTTCAAGTAAAAAACCTCAGGCAGACACAATGTGGCAACATAGTCGTATGTTTGGATACGATCGTGATCCAGGTATGATGAAAGTATTTATCGAAGAAAATTTATATAAATTGTTTTCTGATATTAACGCAACTAATAATTCTATAATTTCTCAAATAGAACGAGGATGTGATAAAATTAAAATCTATTATCCAGAGGGGCTTAACCCAACTCGTGCAAATGTATTAGACAGCAAAAAAGTTTCCATGATTTCGGGTAGTACAAACTATTATCCTTTTGCACCTGAGAATAATACTATTGAGAAGCTGGATGAACTCTTGGCTCCTTTCGAGGATACCACACCGTCGTATCAAGTTAATCTTAGACTGATGTTGGAGATTTTTAATCATATTACATCTGAAGAAGATTTTAATGTTGTTGCCTATAAAGAAGTTTTGGCGTCAATGCTTGCAGATAAACCTACAGCTCAAGGCATTCTTATAGTTAGAAGAAACAGAGATGTTGCTAAGGGGACAGGTGCATTGCTTTCACCTAATGATTGGTCCTTGGGAGCATCTTTTGAAAATCAAGTTGTATTAACTATGTATAAAATGACAGGAAACAAGGGTTGGAACGGCAGAAAGGTTTGGGTACCGAATATCAAACTTCCATCTGGTGTTGTGTATTATGATGTTAAGGATGAAGAGCCGAATGACGAGGAGGTATAATTGCATAGAATGATAGATCAAGACCTAAAGAAAAATATATTTTGGGAACCACTCAAAGATGGAGCAAATGAGCTTCTGATTGTGAGTGGATATGCGACACCGAATATGGCTTCCTGGCTTATGAAAAACCTAAAAAATCATTCTACAAGAAAAGTAGCTATTCAACTTATTGTAGGCATGGTTCCAGAAGATGGATTGAGTATTTCTGTTCACGAAGGTTTTAAAGAATTAGTTTCGCAGGAACTTCCTGATAAAGTTGAGAAATTTAGTTGTAGTTATGTGTGTGAGAATAAAGCTGTTCATTCAAATGTGTATATATGGCTTAAAGATGGTGAGCCAATGAAAGCCTTCAATGGTTCTGCTAATTTTACACAAAACTCATTTGGTACAGATCGTCGTGAAGTGATGGCAGAATGTGATCCGGTTGAAGCAAAAATATATTTTGATAAAATAGAAGCGGATACAATTTATTGTAATCACTCAGAGGTTGAAGAGCAAATTATTCTGAGAGCAACACACCCTATATTAGATATGGAAAACAAGCCTAAAAAGAAACTTGAGGGTAGTGGAATTGAATCAGTTATTCTTACACTGCTGGACTCTGACACAGGTGAAACACATGAAAAGGCAGGTTTGAATTGGGGGCATAGAAAGAACAAATACTGTCTTAAAGATGGGACAATAAAGTATTCTGACAGAAATAAGAATGAAGCATATATTCCTTGTCCGGCAAAAGTTGCTCGCTCTGGTTTTTTCCCTTTAGAAAAACAACATTTTACTGTTTTTACAGACGATCAACATCAACTTATTTTACGTGCAGAGCAAGCAAAAGATAAAGCACTCACGACACCTTTAAGCAATGCACAATTAGGTGAATATTTTCGTAATAGACTTGGTTTAGCGAACGGTGCCTATGTTACGAGAGAAGATTTAGAGGCATACGGTAGAACAGATGTTACATTTTATAAACTTGATGATGAACAGTTTTTCATGGATTTTTCAGTGTGATAGTATAACAAAAGCCCTGTAGTATCAACTACGGGGCTTTAATGTTATTCGTTGATGTTAGAATCTACAGAATCGTAAGGGATACCAGCAAAACTATTCAAAATAGCTTCAAAAATTATTTGTGCGCCTTTACAAGGAACTGCCATGCCAATTTGCTTACGAACACTTTCTTTTGTGCCAATAAATTTATAAGTATCAGGGAAAGTTTGTAGTCTGGCTCTCTCTCTATTGGTTAAGGCACGAGGTTCAGACCAGTGGTAAATGTGCGTTCCGCCACCACCACTGCCAGTAACTGTATAGGCAGGTTTTTCTGGATCTAAACGTTTATAAATCTGGCTAATCTTAGCACCACTAATATTTAGTTGCAATTCTTCTGGGATATCAGCAGTAAATGCGTTTTGTCCTGGTTTGATATAGCTCAAACGTTTAACAACAGTTGCTGACTGTTTTGTTGGTTCATTGTTCATTGCATCTTCAGGAATGGGGGGAACCTCTATTGCAGTTTTACAAGTGTTGTCAATATTTGCATATGGAGCAGGAGAAGGAACACGGAAAGTGACATCTAAATCATTTCGTATTCCGACTATAATAATACGGTGTCGTGCTTGAGGAACTCCATAATCTTCAAATTTATATAAATGAGGTGTGATTGTGTATCCTGCATCTGTCATTTCTTTCATAATCTTAGCAAATGCTTTTCCATCATTTGCATTTCTCAAGCCACCAACATTTTCTGCTAAGAACCATTTAGGAGTATAGAGTTTTAAGACCTGGATGCCATAAGAATACAAAGGTCCATATACTCCGTCCATTCCTTTTTGTTCACCCACAACACTATAGTCGTTACAGGGAAAACCGAAAGCCAAGGCATCTATGGGGGCAAGCTTGGTTAAATCAAATTTTCTAATATCTGCATGATATACTGTGTTGGGTTCATCTGGACAAATGTTATATCTGTATGTTTCACAAGTGTTAGCATCGTAATCATTTGCCCACTGATGTATGATTCTAAAATTGGGATCAGCAATAGAAGCATTCATTGCTCCATAAGCAAGTCCTCCCGGACCGCAAAATAGCTCTCCTAATCTAAATATCATTGTTCTTCACCTCGTCTGTTTTTTAAGAATAGTTCAATTAATGCTTGAATAAAGACTTTTTCCTCTGATGTGAGTTTATCTATTCCACAAAAACATTTCTGGTAATCTTCTAAATCACTTTTCTGCAAATATCCGCAGGCAATAAAAAGGTCAACAGCACTACTTTCGTACAATTCTGAAAGTTGTTTGATTAGTTTTGCTGGAGGCTCAGTTATTTCACCCTTTTCGATTCTGCTTAATTTAGAATCGTAAATACCAGTTTTTTCAAAAACACTTTTCATACTTAGTTTTTTGGCTAAGCGTTGTTCTTTTAATAGTTTTCCAAGTTGCGTCATAGTCCACCTCATATCTATCATACCACATATGCTGCAATAGTTCAAGTAATAATATAAAATTGCTGCAATTTTAGCAGCAATTTTATATGTTGATCTTTTATGCTTAGGCTGGAGATTGAAGGATTTTAATAATCACAAGTTTAAGTCCAACAGCTATGATGCACTGTGCACTGTACTGTTGGACTTTTTCTGTAGAGATATAAAATAACTGATGTTCATACATCGCCATAGCCAATGTCATCATCGTAGGCATGAAGGTCTTCTTTCAGGAAATCTGCTTTACGAATATACATCGGATTTACCAGCTGCCCTTTTTCATGGAGTAGGCTGAATTTATAATCTAAAAGCGCTGCCGGTACATAGAGCATTTTAGCAGTCTCAAAAAATGCATGTTCTGAAAGACACTCCAGAACTTCTTTATCTTCTAACAGAAGCTCTGCCGCAAAGAAGTTTGCTTCGTTTTCTTCGATTGATTTATCGTCAAATACTTCCATTTCCTGAAAGCCTCGCATCATGGCAATTTTAGTATGCAGGACAGCGTGCCCTAACTCGTGTGCGACTAAGATACGTTCCAGGATATCGTTTACGTTATTGTCTATAACGATATTCTTCTGCCTGGACTGGTAGAAAAAGAATCCTTTCAATTTTTTCTGCAAATCGTAATAATGGATTTTGATGCCTAACAGCCGACAAAGCTCGTAAGGGTCTCTGGTATGATATTTTCGCACAAGCTTATCTACAGTTTCAATGATATGTTTTGCCGTACTCATTTTATTCACCTCCGAATCGCACACAGAAAACACATTCTGTGATTGAGGATTTTACTCTTTATCTTTATGCTTTCTGTATTTCTTCGGAGTGTACTTTTCCCGTGCTGTTTTCTTAGAGTCCATATAAACTGACATAATCGCCTGGAAGAATACATCTTTTGCGTCCTCGTCCAATTCTCCACCGGCAAACAGAGAATTTACACGTCCCAACACTTCCTGAGCTTCTTTTGCTCCCTTGGAACCGAAGTTTTCTTTTGCTTCCAAAATAAACATATCTTTATCTATGTGGCTCTGACTGTCAGTTTCAGATTCGTCCAAAAGATAGGACACAGAGATATGCAGTGCCTCAGCAAGCTTTCTGATGTTGTTTTTTCTGGGGAGTGTACCGAGCTGCTCATACGTATAAAGTGATCTTTCGGAGATGCCGGTCATCTGGGCAAGCTCCGTTTGAGAAAGGTTCATTGCCAAACGAGCTTCTTTAATTTTTTCTCCAAATGTCATGATAGTGTCCTTCCTTTCAAAAAATATTTATTTATAACTTCCGATTATTTGTTGACAAACTTCTGAAAAATGCTATAATGAAAATTATAACAGAAGTTTAAGTTCTCTTTAATTATATATCGGAACTTTTATAAAGTCAAGAACTTCCGATTACACTTCTGTTCTTAAACAAAACATCGGAAGTTACAGTCATTCTTGTCCGTTGGTATTTGTTTCCCTTTAGCCATGTGACAGGAGTTAGAAAGGAATTTTTATTTTATGGTTTAGGCTGAAAGGAGATCTTGAATGAGCAGATATAATACACAGGTATTAAGCAATATTCGAATGCTTTGCAGGATGCAGAACATTAATGAGAAGGTTTTGTATGAAAGGGCAAAGCTGATTTTATCCATATATCGAGAGGTGTGCTGGTCTACCATTGATCGTGCAAATGATGTATGTGATACCCTTATTTGTACTTATGGTGCCAGCTTAGATGGTGCATTGATTTATCTGGAGACCTTTGCTCCAGATGAAGCGAGAGAACGATTTGAAGAGCGAATCCGAAGTTTATTTGAGACAAGGTGGATCATTGAGCTGGTGGATATGGCTATGGTGAAAATCAGAGATTATCCGGATAAGGGGGATTTATACTGTGAGATTATCTCAAAAGCTTATCTCAACCGCTTCAAGTACAAAGAATCGGAGATGCTGGAGATCTTGGATATGGAACGAAGTACCTACTATGACCGAAAAAAAGAAGCAATACTGTTATTTGGTCTGTCTCTTTGGGGAACAGCCATTCCTAAATTGAAAGGGTTTTTGGAAAGTGCCAGGGAAGAAGAAGCTTTATACTATTGTGAGTGCTAAGATGAGATTTTAGTCCGACGAAAGTCCGATGAAAGTACGACAGTTTCCCTACTGAAAGTCCGACTTGCCCAGTGTTAAAATGGCTATGCTGGGAGATAGCAGCTTAAAAATGAATAGAGAGAGTTATGCCTCGTGCCCGTAATGGGTACGGGGCATTTTTTATACCTGCCTATCTCTTACCATAATTAACACAGAGGCATGAATGAGAGCTTGGAGTAATTTACTCCGGCTCTTTTTTTATGCCTGCAAGGAGGACAGGCAGATGGCAAAGGGCATCGGGAATCGGGCACGATCTCCTCCCTCTGTTTTTGATTTTGCAACTTTAAAAATTCAAAAACACGGAGGAAAACATAATGTATTTTGATTTAAAAAAATGTGGCGAAAGGATTCAACAGCTTCGTAAACAAAAGGGAATGACACAGGAAGAATTTGCAGAAAAACTTAATATCAGCACAAGCACACTTGGAAGAATTGAGAGAGGACTTCAAGGATTTTCTATTGATTTTCTGGTTGAACTTTATTGCTTTTTTCAGGTTTCAATGGAGTACATAATTCTTGGAGAGGAGTTTTCCGCAAGCGACAACAAAAATGAACTGACAGCAATTATTGATCAGTTAGTAAAGCTGCGGCAGAAATTATAAATCCGCCAGAATTTGATGGGTAATCTGTCAGATTGGGTCATAAAAAAGAAGGCTTATTCTCGGTACAATTTAATCAAGGTTAAGGAACACTTAGCCGGTTGTACCTCGACAATAGAATAAGTCATTCATCAAATACGTTCCTGTTGCCGGTGCTAACCACACCAGCCACATCAGCAATACGCTATGATAGACCAAGACCAGAATACAGGGTCACTTTTATTATTTGTCTGTTAAATCTGGACGGTAAGAGCGAGAACTATTGGCTTGTAAATATCGGGTTGCTCCCGATACGGCGATGAAAGCAACAGGTATAATGATACTTCTGTCCAGCCACAGCCCCTGCACTGCGGGGATCACGCAATGGGGGCAGCCCGGTGAGACCCACGGGGAGGTTAGATTCCTATGGAGCTGGTAAGCAGCCAGCCGTTTGATGACTTCCCTACAGCGTATGCTCCCAGGGGTGTCGAGGACAAATATGGGTTATCACACTTATTTTTTGAAGGACTACTGATAGGTAACTGTCGGTAGCCCTTTTTACATACCGACTATGAAAGGAGAATACTGAATATGATGAAAAAAGATTGGACTTATCGCAGAGGCGATATTTACTATGCAGATCTGAATCCGGTATGCGGTTCAGAGCAAGGAGGCAAACGACCGGTAGTGGTGATTCAGAATGACATGGGAAACACTCATGCACCAACACTGATTGTTGCTACCATTACTACCAAGGCGGACAAAAGAAAGTTCCCGACACATTATCTTGTGAAAGAGAATGCTGCATTTGATGAACCGTCCACTATTATGCTGGAGCAACTTCGCACCATAGATAAGAACAGAGTCTTGGGATATTTGGGGAAAATTCCACCAAAGGAAATGCTGAATGTGGATAAAGCACTGATACTCAGTCTTGCACTTCAGCAGTACACCGGCACTGTTGTGAAATACATTGTTAAGGAATAAGGAGGACTACATAATGTTTGAAGAAAAAATCGCAGCTCTGAATGGGCAGTATGAAGAAAAGATGGCAGTTGAAAATAAATCTTTCGAGAAGAGAACTTACACCGTGGATGAGATTCAGGATATTTTGGGAATCAGCAGAGCTTCTGCATACAATCTTGTCAAAAAAGGACTTTTCCATTATGTACGCATTGGTTGCACTATCCGCATTTCGAAGAAAAGTTTTGATGAGTGGTTAGATAACCAACTTTGATTTTGTCAAGGATGTTGTTCCTCCAATCGACAAACTTCAAAAAATGTTTCCTGTTCGATATACTTTAGCCAAGTTAAATAGCTTGGCTAAAGCGTATCACAGGAGGTAGATATTATGTTTGAAGAAAAAATTGTAGCTTTGAATCAAAAGATAACCGAAAGCGCTTCACATTTCAATAAGCGAACGTATACGGTTGATGAAATTCAAAAGATTTTGAATGTAAGTAAGCCAACCGCATACAACCTGGTTAAAGAAGGGCAATTCTGTTCCGTACGAATAGGTGGAGCAATTCGCATTTCGAAGAAAAGCTTTGATGAATGGCTGGATAGTCAGCTGTGAAATTTACATAGGAGGTTTTGGACATGGAACAGCCAAAGAAGAAAACAAGCATGTCCGTAAGGGAAATGGGCAGGCTCCTGGGGCTTGGAAAAACAGAGTCCTATTATCTGGTGAAGAAAAATTACTTCAAAGTAATTACCGTAGGAACCACGATGCGAGTCATGATTCCGAGTTTTGAAGAATGGTACGCAAACCAGAGTTTCTATAAAAAAGTTGATGGTCCGGAACCAGGAAGTCATTTGAAGCTGACTTCTATGAGTGCAGAGGAATTGGGTACTCTTCTTGGTATTTCGGAAGCATCAGCATATGATCTGATAGCAAAAGGACATTTTGAAAGGATAGAAGTACTTGGCAAAATGAGAATTTCTAATGAAAGCTTTTGGAAATGGTACTCTACCCAAAGCATTTACCGTACCGTAGAAGATCAGGCAAAAGATGCTGAAAAAATGGAATCTACATTACGTATGCCGGAGATTGCCAGAATGCTTGGAATCCATCGAAATCAGGTTTACAACATCGTAAAAAGCGCTAATCTTGAGAGTATTCAGATTGGAAGATACAAATGTGTGACGAAGGATAGTTTTTACCGTTGGTATGAAAATCAGTCACACTATACTCTGAAAACAGATGCACAAACACAAGGAAGGAGTGAGTAGTTATGGCATCTATCGTTAAGAGAAAAAAGAAATTCTCAGTAGTTTATACATACATTGATGAGAATGGCAACAAGCGTCAGCGCTGGGAAACTTTCGAAACCAATGCTGAGGCAAAAAAGCGTAAGGCACAGGTTGAGTTTGAGCAGGAAAACGGAACCTTTATTATTCCGAATGCTAAAACCGTCAATGATTTACTGGATGAATATGTTTCTATCTATGGAGTTAATACCTGGGCGCTTTCCACCTATGAAAGCAGACAGAGTATTTTGGCTAATTATGTTCGCCCGATTATCGGTGATATGAAATTGGAGGATGTTTCGCCAAGAGTCATGGATAAGTATTACAGAGACCTACTCAAAGTGAAGGCAGTATCCTCTCAGTATGCAAAAGCAAGAACGGAGTTTGTTACTCCTCATACAGTGAAGGAGGTTCACAGAGTTCTCCGTAATGCATTTAATCAGGCTGTAAAATGGGAGCTGATTGCCCGCAATCCAGTAGAACATGCTACACTGCCAAAGGCGGAATACAAAGAGCGAGAAATCTGGACAGCAGAGACATTGATGAAGGCATTGGGGCTTTGTGAAGATGATATCTTGAAGCTGGCAATTAACCTTGCGTTCTCCTGTTCTTTGAGAATGGGAGAACTGCTCGGTTTGACCTGGGATTGTGTTGATATATCTCCCGTTAGTATTGAACAGGGACGAGCCAGTATTTTTGTCGAGAAGGAATTGCAGCGTGTCAACCGCAGTGCTATGGAAGCTTTAAATGAAAAAGACATCATGTTTAAGTTCCCAAGTGTATTTGCAAGTGGACATACGGCATTGATTCTTAAAACACCTAAAACTAAGACCAGCGTCAGAAAGGTATTCCTCCCGAAAACTGTTGCTGAAATGCTGGTTGAGCGAAAAGCTGCGATTGATGAGTTGAAGGAACTCTTTGGGGATGAGTTTCAGGATTTTAATTTGGTGTTTTGCACTACAAATGGCAGACCGATGGAAGGGCAGATTATCAATCGTGCATTCAATAAGCTGATCGAAGAAAATGGACTTCCGAAGGTGGTTTTCCATTCCCTCCGCCACTCCAGTATCACTTACAAGCTAAAGCTGAATGGAGGAGATATGAAAGCTGTACAAGGTGATTCCGGTCATGCCCAGGTTAAGATGGTTGCTGATGTATATTCTCATATCATTGATGATGACCGCAGACTCAACGCTGAGAGGCTTGAGGAGGCTTTCTACGGTGGCAACAAGGAGAAAGAACAGGTTATACCAAAAGAGCCTGAAACGCCGCCACAGAGCGACCAGGAGCTTCTGCTTTCGCTTCTTCAAAAGCCAGGTGTGGCAGAGCTTCTTAAAACACTGGCGAAAACATTATAAGATAACATGAGGACAGGTTCAGAAAAAGAGCCTGTCCTTTTTACATAGCATCTTTCATTCAAGATGCATTTGCAGAAAGGAGTTTATCATGGAACTGAGATTTAAGGATACCATAGATGGCAGAGAACAGGATTATCTGTGTGCGATATTGATGTCGCTTAGCATGATGTCTGACTGTTATGAACGCAGTAGAGGTTCTGAGGGTGTAAACAGAACGAATCTATATCAGGAGATGAAGTTTCATCATCAGATGGCAATAAAAACATCGCTCAGACTACTTGGATGTGTAGCACACAATGTTACAATGGCAAGCACAGAAAATATACGGATGATTTCTGATGAAGGGTACATAGGATTGGATAAGGTCCTGGAAAAGTACAGTGCTGATCTCGACATATTAGATTAATCTGACATTGTAGCAATACAGCTACATTACATAGTAAAATTTGATGCCACAGCAGTGCTTGCTTGTGGTATAATACATATACTCGATGACAGATACGGGGGCTTTTGTCCATAAGATAGAACGTGTATCATTGTCAATGCTTAAGATGTATTTTACATAATGCGATAGTCAGAAACTGAACACACAACGTCGCTCACATTCTAAGGTTCTTGCTAATTTAGTGCCAATTAGACCCTCTATAATTCATTAAAATCGGGTATAAAACAGGGCTACTGAGGAGTAGACAAAACCTTAGAAAAGCCAGTGTTTTCAAGACTTTGTAGTACTGAGTGTCATTCGAACTTCAGGTCCAATTGGCTCTCCTAAGCGGTAGGTCGGGTGTTCGAGTCACCTCGGGAACGCCAGTACACAACGCCGAAAGCCTTGATTTATGAGGTTTTCGGCTTTCCTTTTTCAAGAAAGCCGTTCCCCTTTTTGCTAATACGAAACAATTTCTGCTAATACATTTTTAGTTGCTAATAAAAGTTGAACGGTCATTTTGACTAAAACCTTTGTTTCCGTCTTGCTAATAAAGCGGCGATTTTGGAGGGCAAATTTACCGAAAAAAATTCAACTTTGCTAATACGGCATTTTGCCCCCTCATTTTTTCTGCTAATAAATTTAACTCTTGTTAGCAGACTGGATAGACTTAACGATTTCCATTAGCAAAGCAGGATCGGCCTGAGCCAGTACCTTGAGGGCCTGTTCGGTGTCTGTTGGCTTGGTTTCCTTCTCAGTCTTTCCTTCCAGGAAATCATCCATCTTTTGGTTAAGCCTTTCCCTATCATTCGCAAAGGAACGGGTGCCGTACCGTCTAGTCAGCATCTCCAGGTTGGCCCGGCCGCCAGCTTGCTTTACGGAATTATAGTCTCCATTGGAAAGCGTCAGTTTTGCGGAAGCACTGGTGTGGCGGAGGCTGTGGAACACAATTTCTTCCGGATCAATTTCCGGGTCATTCATCTCCGCTAAAATGTCCTTGAAACGCTTGTTAAGATGTTCTGTCATAATAGGGCGCCCATTAGCTTGACAAATAACCAGGTTATAATCCATATAACCGTCTGCCCCCAGTTCCTCTTTCAGCTTGCTCTGTATTTCTTTCAGGACAGATAACGCTTCTAAAACATTGCTGGGGGATTTTACCACTCGTACACTTCCCTCCGTTTTGGGCTGCTTCAGAACAATCGTTGTTTTGGTGCCAGGATAAAGATTCGGAAAAGTGTACATAATCTCCATTTTGGACAATTTCTCCATATTCTTTTTGCTTACCCGGTCAATAACCCTGTCGATGTTCATGGCCTGCTGGTCATAATAAACCCGATCCCATTGAAGGCCACCGATTTCGCCGCCGCGGAGAGTACATCCCACTGCAATTAAAATTGCACAGTGCATCATGTAGTAGTCATAGTATTCGGGTCGGCAGGTAAATTTCAATACGCGCAGAACCTGCTCCGGACTTAAAACCGCCCGTTCCTTTTCCTGATGTTCGGGAAGTGTGGCATTCAAAAAAGGATTTTTCCCGATGCACTCCCATCTCACCGCAAGGTTAAAGGCACAGCGCAGAACTTTATGAATATCATGGATCGTAGATGCTGTGATGTGCTCCCGCATAGGCCGTCCCATGTTCGTCGCAGGTTCGGCTTCCGTTTCAAGGAAATGATAGTAGTCGTCTACCGTCTTTGTTTTGACGGTTCGGAGTTTTTTATCTCCCAGATAAGGATGGACGTAATTTTCCAGCAAACCGGTATTGCCGTCATAAGTGGAAGCTACCCATTTTTTTGCCCCGTACTTTTCGATGAATTCGTATAGAAATTCACTGACAGTCATATCCTTTTTTTTGGGGGTGGGGGTGCTGTTCACTGTTAGCCTGTTCTAATTCAATTTTAGCTTTCCGGGATTTGGCTGCCGTATAGCTCAATCCAGACTCCCAGACCTGTTGGCGCTTCTTTCCAACGCCTTCATAATACAACGGCATAAGATCTGCCTCTTTTTACAATAGATGCCATGCTGATTCTCCTTTTTAATTTTGGTTATCAAGCCATTTATCAAAGGAGGATTTGGATACTCTTACATATTTGCCGATTTTTACAGTTTTGAAAAGCTGCTGCCTGCACAGGTTGTATGCCATGCTGCGGCTGATCTGCAAGATATCCGCAATTTCTTGAACTGAATGGGTTCGCTTTTCTGAAATGGCTTGAATGTCATTGCTCTTTTCTTCAACTGCCATATATAGCTCCTTTCTTTGCCGTTGAAGCGGAATCAGCACATCCATGTGCTTTGGCTCTCTATAATATTTATACGATTTGAACTAAGCACTTTTCAACTGCAATTAGCAAAAAAATTGTTATTGTTATTGCATGGCGTCTCAGGCCATTTCCTACGCCGGTGTTCCGCCGCGTATTTGCAGGCTACCGCTATGCGGCAATTCAGCAGTGGGCACGCTCCGTGGTCATCGCATACTATCCCCTGCTCCTGTATAACTCCTGAGTCATGTTGTAGATTTATCAAGGTACAAAAAGGCGTATGGAGCAACCCACAGATCAATGCAAGGTGTACCATTTCCTCAAGGAGCGCTTTATGCTGGAACAGTGTCTGGTATCTCCTATTTCCTGCTCCGCGCTCCTTCTGGAAGACCCAAATGGCTGCAAATTTGCCTTTGCCTCTCAGGAAACCGGCGTCAGACAAATCGAGATACCTGCTCCTCCAGATCATGAGGAAGTCCGCGCTTTCTGGAAACAATTTAAGGCACCTGCTCCTCCGCCCCAATTAAAGTGCTTTGATGATATCACAATCTGGTGGCTGAATCACCCCAATCCACTGACATATCAGATGGACTTAAATCTGCCGGATGATTTATACCGCCATTTTCTGGCTCATATGATTCTGGAAGATGATTCAGTCTACCGCCTTGCGGAAAAAGGACTGGTAACAGAAAAAGAGTTTCTGGATATCCGACTATGATATCACAACGGACCTTTCCGGGATTACTGGCTGGGGCCGCTTGGAGTGGACGGCACTGGCTACCTATACGGATTGACACGGAATTACAGAAAGCCAAATGCTTACGAAATGCACTTTTATGTTTTGGATGACTATTACCGCTGTATGAACCACCTGCCGGAATAAACTTCACAGCTTCATATATAAATCCTGCCCATCTACATAAACTAAATATCAGTATCATGTTTACAATCATACTTTAATAATGATATAATTGAAGTATGATTGTATAACAGGTTGGAGGTAAAGCATATGGACGGTGTTTGGAAACTGATTGGAGTTATTGCAGAAGAAAACAGCGGCATCATAACAACCGCTCAGGTTGAAGCTGCCGGAATCAGCCGTGCTGCCCTTAAACGCTATGTTGACGAAAAGCAGCTTATTCGGGTCTGTAAAGGGCTGTATGTATTGGAAGAAGGGATAGCGGATGAATATGCTCTGCTACAGGCACGAAGCGGAAAGGTTCTCTATTCTTATGGGACAGCACTTTTCCTGTGGGGCCTATCTGACAGGGCACCGCACACCATTGATTTAACCGTGCCACACGGCACGAATGTAAGCAGAATAAAACGGGACAATCCACAAATCCGCTTTCACTATGTACAGCCTCCGCTGTTTGAAATCGGTGGGCTGAAACTAAATCTCCACAGGGCGGCACAGTGCGGCTCTATGACAAGGAACGCTGTATCTGTGATTTGATCCGTGATAAAAAAGAAATAGATATGCAGCTTTATACCCAGGCAATCAAAGATTATTTTCGTGCTGGTGCCAACAGCCGGAAATTACTCAAATATGGAAAGCAGTTCGGAATCGAAGAACAAATAAGAACATACATGGAGGTACTAACATGAAAACACCGGAACAGCTAAAAGGTGCTATCCGCAGCATCGCGGCCTCAAGAAATCTGCGCTCCCAGGAAGTCTTACAGATGTTCCTGTTTGAGCGCATTTTGGAACGGTTGTCTGTCTCCCGTTACCGCAGCAATTTTATTCTCAAAGGTGGCCTGCTGATCTCGTCCATGCTTGGCATTAGTGAGCGCACCACCATGGATATGGATACTCCGTGGACTGCCAATGGAGAAAGAACAGATTACCAGCATAGCTAAGAGCATCCTGTCTCTTGATGTAAATGATGGTATCCAGTTCCAATTTCAGCGTATTGAGACCATCCGGGAAGATGACGTCTACAATAATTTTCGGGTTCATATGGATGCACGGTATGGTAAAATCAATAGTCCCATGAAAATAGACATTGCCACCGGAGATGAAATCACTCCCTCTGCTGTTTGCTATGATTACCCATTTCTGTTTGAACAAAAGAGTGTTCCCATTATGGCATATACACTGGAGACAATTCTGGCCGAAAAGTATGAAACTATCCTGCGCCGTAATGAAGTACGTCCTGAAATCTTACGGCAAGCCATCCAGCATACTTCTAAAAAACGTGGTTCTACTACCGAACTTAAAGAATGGACGGACATTTTATCGGACATGAAAGCAGAACCGGCTCTGGCCTCCCTGTGGTATAATTATATCAGAGAAAACACATACGCTTCTGACCTTTCTTTCTCCGAAATATTATCCACGGTAGAACAGATTAGCCTGCTATTATATGAATAGTTTTTCAAAACACAATATATTGTATTTAATTTCTATTTAATATATATATTATATTTCACACTTGACAGATACAAGATACAGTGCTATACTCCGAGTTTGCCACTTAAAAAGACCGAAGGGGCTGTGAAAAAATAGAGTAGACGGACTCTATTTTTTACAGCCCCATTGCTTGCCACTTATATCAGGAATTCCTGATAACCAAGTTTACCAAGTTATCAGGGAATTTGTACAATCCAGGGAACGGGCCAGAAAGTAGCTTTCCTGACTGGTTCCAGCAAAGATTTGTCTGTTGTTTGGTTTCCTTAGAAATGATTTCCGCACATAATTCCGAGCCTCTGTCACAGATGAAGATTTCTGAAGGCTCCGCAATCATCCTGAAAACATCATTCTGCGATTTTCCACAAAAGCTACAATAAATCGAGGGCAGTGTTAAACTGTCGACACTGCCTTTGATTCAGCACATCTCAAAAACGACCTTTTTTGCAAGACATTCTTCGCCAGTGCCGATCCTTGCTGATGATGTTTACTTATTCCCCTTCTGGCTGCTTTCCGATATAGGCCAGGATGCCGCCGTCCACATAAAGGATATGCCCATTGACGAAGTTGGAGGCGTCGGATGCCAGGAACACGGCGGGGCCCATCAGGTCATCGGTCTCCCCCCAGCGGGCCGCAGGGGTCTTTGAGACAATGAACTGGTCAAAGGGGTGGCGACTTCCATCGGTCTGCTTCTCCCTGAGAGGGGCGGTTTGCGGCGTGGCGATGTAGCCCGGGCCGATACCGTTGCACTGGATATTATATTCACCGTATTCTGAGCATATATTCCTAGTGAGCATCTTAAGCCCGCCCTTGGCGGCGGCGTAGGCCGAAACGGTCTCGCGCCCCAGCTCTGACATCACCGAGCAGATGTTGATAATCTTGCCGTGATCCTTTTTCATCATGCCGGGGATGACAGCCTTTGACACGATGAATGGACCGTTTAAGTCGATATCGACCACCTGACGGAAGTCCGCAGCGGACATCTCCAGCATCGGAATCCTCTTGATAATCCCGGCATTGTTTACGAGAATGTCAATGACTCCCACCTCATCCTCCACCTGTTTTACAAAATGATTGACGGCCTCCTCATCGGTGACATCGCATACGTAGCCATGTGCCTTGATTCCGACATTGCTGTAGGCTGCAAGGCCCTTGTCCACGGACTCCTGATTTCTGTCGTTGAAAACAATCGTGGCCCCCATATTCGCATAAGCCGAGGCAATGGCAAAGCCTATACCGTATGATGCACCGGTAACCAGCGCCACCTTCCCATCCAATCGAAAATCCTTGTCTGAAAGCATCATTTTTGTCTTTCGCTTCGTTTTATCGTTTTATTTTAAAGAATCTCCTTCACGTATGCCGCAATCCCTGCATCCTTGCAATTTGCGAAAAACAATTCGGAAAACCTTTCCCCGGACACGGCACCCTTCACCAATTCCTGGTTGATTTCTTTCAGGCAGTCCAGAAGCGGACGCATGGTGACAGCCCTCACCTCATCCAGTATCTTTTTGTTTCTCATTTCAGGTTCCCTGCGCTCCGGGGGATAGCCCTCCCCATGGCCGAAACCAAATAGCTTTTCAAATATGTATTCCAGATTCAGCTCGCCGCCCCAACCGAAGCCCTTTGCAAAGGGCAGAGCCACCGCGTTCCCGTCATTCACATGGGCAAAGGTATAGGCATCAACAGGATCCTCGATATGGCCGCAGATGACGCCGGGAAAGCTGTTCATGGCCAGCATCGCTCCCTCGCCGGTGCCGCAGCCCGTGATAACATAATCGGCGGCTCCCGAATTTAGTAAGATGGCAGCCAGGATGCCATTCTGTACATAGGTGAGCTGGGTCTTGTCATCCGCTGCATACATTCCATAGTTGTCTACAGCATGGCCCATGGGTGTCACCACTTTCTCCAATGCTTCACAAATCAGGCCATTCTTTGGAGCCTGACTATTCTCGTTGATCAACGCGATTCTCAATTCAAACACTCCTTTCCTTTACAAGAAATCCCTGTACCTCTTATTCCGCTTTCCTGTTATCCGAAATCCACTTTTGAATTTCAGACACACTGTCAATATCAAGACTGTAAAATTTCATCGCGACAAGCGAACAGATATACCCCAATATGGGCAGCCCCATCCACAGGAAAAGTGCCACGGCAACAATCGGGCCGGTCTTTGGGTCTCCCGTTTGTGGCAGGGTTGTCGTATAACCGATCAGCGCAAAGCTGAATCCCACGACGGTACTGGCCAGGGACGAAATCACCTTGTCTGCAAAGGTAAACGTTGCATTGATGACGGCGCCAAGCTGCTTTCCGCCGGTACGGACCATCTCGGAATCTGTGACATCGGCCACCATAGGCCGGATTACGGCGGTATTCACCTGCTGACAACCGTAGTATAGACAATAAAGCACGAGGAACAGAGCTGTGATAGGAATGGATGTTCCTATATTCTCCGGGCCGCCGAAGGCAAAGAGGAGGATGATTGCCGCCGCAAAAAGAATGCCCAGCACCGAGAATCTCTTGACAGCCATCTTGTTCCCCAGCTTCATTGCGATATTTGTTCCATAAAACATGAGCAGAATGGCGGGAACCAAGGTAATCATGGATAATTGCCCGGAGAAAGCATAGTTCCCGGCCACGACTCCCCACACGGCCATTGTCACAGCGGAGTTTGATGCGGACTGGGTGCAGAGCTTGTCGGAACCAAAGGCGACGATCGCCATCTGAAGATTCCGGTTGTTTTTCAGGGTGACAAACATATCCGAAAAGGAAACGGTTTTTCCGTTAATGCAACGGTATCTCTCCGGAACGTCGTAATCCTTTATGGCTTTGATTGCAATCACCAAAACGATGCCCGCCACAATCATAAATGTAATTGCAAGCTGCTGCAGGGCACTCGTGACGATGCCGCCGTGAGCGGGAACCACTACATTCGAGACATAATAACCCGCCGCAGAATAGAACAATGCGATAAAGACAGCGATCCAGCGTCCCATCTTACCCCTCTGTATCGGATCATTGGTAAAAATGGCCCTGGCGCCTCCGGACGAGGTGATGAAAAAGCTATAGCCGATAATGTATATGACATAAAGCACGATAAATGTCACAAGATTGCCCGGAATGCAGAAGAAAAACATACACAGAACCGTAATGCAGCATATTGCGTAGCCCAGAACCATCATCGGCCGGTAACGCCCCTATTTGCTGTCCGTGCGCTCCACGATATAAGCGATGATTGGATCCGTAATGCCATCCAGGATACGGATCCCCGTCAAAATCAGGGAAATCGTGGTCGTCAAAATGGCATACTCGCCGATTGCGAGATACAAGACGAAATTCATCAGAAACAAAAAGCAATTCGCCACCACGTCATGGATGGACCAGGCGTAGATTTGCCACGGTTTCACCCTGTTATACTGGATATCTTTTGCATTTTCCATTTGGTACCCCCCATTCTTTAGCTAAAATCTGACAGCGCAATCAAAAGGCAAAGCCTGAGGCGGCCTTACCATAGAAACAATGACTTGCCCTTCAATCTCAAAATCGCCTCGATAAAATAATAATCGCCGTAAATAATCGGCACTTCCGTGTTGCTTCCATCCGGGTCATGGTAAAAGAAGGTGCCGCCGCCCATAATGGAATCCTCGTCAGGGTTCCAGTTGGCAAACCTGGCATCGCAGGCCCTCAGCATCCTTAATGCGACCTCCACATAAAGCCGTCTTTCATATTCCCCTACATGTTCCGCCAATTCGAGGAGCCCACACGCAGTGATCATCCCTGCGGTCGTATCATATTTGACCGGTTCCAAGGGGGCCCTGTAATCTACCAGCGGGAGCCAATCCGTGATCGCCATATTGGAGATGCAATAATGAGCGCATTTTTTTGCGGTATCCAAAAAGGAGACATCCCCTGTATGGCGATAGCTCAAAGAAAAACCATAAACAGCCCACGATTGTCCTCGACTCCAAGACGAACCCTGCTCAAAACCCTGTCCGCCTGGATTGTCTAAAAATTCTCCCGTGTCTGGATCGAAAGCAACAATATGATTGCAGCTGCCATCAGCCCTGACAATGTATTGCTGGGCAGTCCTGGCATGATTCAATGCAATCCCGGTAAACCTGGGAGCGCCTGTTTCCTTACTTGCCCAATAGAGCAGGGGAATGTTAATGATGCAGTCAATAATCATCCAGCCACTGATCGGCACAGTCCCGCCCATCACTTTTTCCATCATCTCACTGTCATTCCATGCCCGGATAAATTGTCCTGCCGGGTTGTACCTTCCGGCCAGTATCTGGGCTGCTTTCAGCCCACGAATTCTTGCTTCCTGATTTCCGGTCTTTCGATAATTGGCAACCGAAGATGGCAGAAAAAGAAACCCAATGTCATGATCGGAATTGCTAAAATCTACCAGAATCTCCGCCAAACGTTCTTCCGTACCCTCCGCAGCCTTCCTGTATGTCTCATCGCCCGTGGCCTCGTACATTTGCCAGAGCATCCCCGTCCAGAACCCGTTCGTCCAGAAATGAATCCCTCCCGGCACGTCCAGGTCATGGTATTTCCCGTCACAAGTGCTGTAAGGAATCATGGTTCCTATGCGAGCGCACTCTGCTTTCATCTTGACTACCAGCTTGTCGTAGGTCTGTTCAAGCCAGGCCTGATTCTCCAGCGAAAGCGCAGGCTTGTTGATGTTGCCCATACCCATACTTGTTCCTCCTCTTTTCATAGTTTTGAAATTGCAGTATTCTGATTTGGCGCCTTTTTTTATAATAATGCGTAATGGACAGGAACGATAGGACGGAATAAAAATTGTCAGGACAATTTGTACATTTTTTTATAAATCAAAAAACCAACCTATGCAGATTGCACAAATCCACACAGGCCGGTCTTGGAATAAAGTTATAAAATTACTTTCGATATTTATTTCTGTAAGCGGTAGGTGTTTCGCCCTTACAGGATTTAAAAACCCTTGCGAAGTAGCTATTATCCAGATATCCTACATAGGCGCTGATATTCTGAATAGGAAGGTCGGTCTTGGATAGCAGGTCTGCAGCGGCATTGCATCGCTCCTCAGTAAGATACTGTGTAATCGTCAGACCTGTCTCCGCCTTGAACCTCCGTCCCAGGTAGCCCGGAGCGCAGCACATTGATGCCGCAAGCTGCTTTACATCGACTTCCTGGCTGAGATGAAGTCTAAGCCAGCTGGCAGTTCGCCCCACCATGGGGGAATAGTTTTTCGTGCGGGCGGCACAGACGGCACTGGTAAACTCCCGAACCATGGGTGCGGCACAGCTGTATAGTTCTTCTGAACTACGGGCATTATACATTTTCTGTGCCCAGGCCAGGGAAATGGCATCCACCTCGGCGGGATGAACACCTCCTCGCTCGGCCGCTTTGCGAACAGTGGAACGCAATATCGTTTGGTTGGCAACCGCGGTGCGAAGATCGAAAGCGGCAAGTTCAGGAACAGCCGTGACCATTTCCAACCGTTCCAGGGCTTCCAACGCGGCCTCAACGCGGCCTGACGCCACATGAGACAAGAACACGTTTTCGTAGTCGTAGCGACGGACAGCATCGCCAAAATCCAGCCGCTCCCTGGTATAGGGACTTGAATCTTTCTCAATGCGCATACCCGACAGGCGCTGGTAGATGCAGGGAGGCTCTGCCGGAAGGAGAGCCGTAATGGCGCCTGATACATTCCGAGAGACAACCTGCGAATCCACCACGTTATAACTGCAAAAGTAACGCTTATAAAGCAGCATATGACTGGCAGACAGTGCGGTGTCAATCAGCCGGATTTTTGCAATGCCATCATCCCAGGTTTCTGTCACAAAAGGGCCGACTAACACAATCACATTTTGAAATAGAAACGTAACCAGATGAACCCCCAACAAATCTTCCATTTCATATATATAAGACGTTTTCAAACTTTCCAGAATATTTCGGTGTTCTCTGGCAACCAAATGCGGCTGCGCCTGAGGAGAGAAACAGTGCTTCTGTTCTAATTTCTCCAGCATTTCGTTGGTTCCATCCCAACAGACGGCAGAAATACCCGTGGTATATTGCAAAAAGCGAAGCAGTGTTTCCAAGTATTTCATCAAAATCACCTTTTGTAGTCGTTTTTGTCCTAATTATAACACGTTTCTCCTAATCCATCAAGCTACTATGTGGTATAATACCTGTAATTTCAGGCTATCGGCTTTGGAAGTATACTCTTTAGCTGAGATGTCCCACTGTCACGTAATACGGCATAAGGCTTTTTTGACACGTGGATGTCGTCAGGCAATAAAGAAAAGGCTTATTGTAATTTTATTTGCGAAAGGAGTTGGCAATATGTTTACCGGGTCTTCGACAGTTACAATTGAATCAAATCTCTACAAACCGCAGAAATGCGGTGTTTTTTTGTCAAATTTTACTTGTATTCGTGTTGTATATGTTGCATAATAGTGATATAGTCTATCAAGGCGGTGGTTGCACATGAAACTCTTTTACAATAAAAACAGCAAAGACCCCATTTATTATGCCCAGCAGGGAATCCGGAACGGAACGAAGACGACTACCAGAAATGTCAGGAAATTCGGCAAACATTCCGAACTCCTGAAAATTACTGATGATCCTCTGGCCTATGTGAAAGAAGAATTACGGAAAATGAACGAAGAATACCGCGTCGGCAAAGTTGACTTTGCTATTTCCGCTGACTTTAATGAACGCGTAAAACATTCTTCTGATACTGCCTCTTCTTCAAACTGGCTCAACATCGGATACTTTTTTCTCCAGGCTTTCTTAGGAAAACTCAGGCTTCAGGATTTTTTCCGCGAAAAGACGGATGGGCGGCGGATCACCTTTGACTGCTACACCATTCACCGTTTCCTCACTTACGCCAGGATTCTCGATCCCCTTTCCAAGTATGCCATATGGCACAAGCTGGATTCCTACTATGAAAAACCCGGTTTCGATTACCAGCACATCCTGCGCTTTATGGACCTGCTGGAGGAAAACTACGACGACTATCTGGCGTGGCTTTATAGGCAGAGCAATACCATTGCGAAAAGGGATACTTCTGTTCTTTATTATGACTGCACAAATTTTTACTTTGAATGTGAACAGGAAGATGAAGATATCGTGGATGAGGTCACCGGCGAGGTTATGAAAGGTCTCCGTCAGTATGGCAGATGCAAGGAACACCGCCCAAACCCCATCGTGGAAATGGGCCTGTTCATGGACAGCCAGGGGATCCCCATCACCATGTGCCTTCACCCGGGCAGCACCAGTGAGCAGCTGACTGCCGTCCCCCTGGAAAAGGAAGTCCTGAACATGCTGCCGGACACAAAGTTCATCTGCTGCGCAGATGCGGGGCTGGGCTCCTACAACATCAGGAAGTTCAACAGCATGGGCGGAAGGGCATTCATCGTCACGCAGTCCGTAAAAAAACTCAGCGATACGCTGAAGAAGGCCGTATTCAATGACTACGGCTATCGGCTGCTTTCGGATAACTCCCCCATTACCATCCGTGACATGAAAACCTTTGACAGACATGAAAAGGATAACCTGGGGCTGTACAACGACCATGCCTATAAAGTGATTGCGGCAGACAAAGTGATGGACCTGGGGCTGTATGAGGACGTAGCGCTGAAAAACGGACGCACGGTACAGCGAAAGGCAAAGGGAACCTTAAAGCAGCGTATCATCATTACTTTTTCGAGGAAGATGATGGAATACCAGAGAACCATACGAAACAGGCAGATAGAACGCGCTAAAAAGCTGCTCTCCATGAAAGACCCAGAGGAAATCAAAAAAGGACCCAATGACGTGAAACGGTTCATGAAACGGATTTCCAAAACAAAATCCGGGGAGAAAGCAGAAGTGGAGTACATTCTTGATGAATCAAAAATCGCAGAAGAAGAAAAATATGACGGCTACTACGCAGTAGCCACCAACCTGTCGGATCCCGCAAAAGACATACTTGACGTATCCCGGAAAAGATATCAGATCGAGGACTGTTTCAGGATCATGAAGACAAGTTTTGACGGCAGGCCGGTAAACCACAGACTTCCGGAGCGTATCAAAGCGCATTTTCTGATTTGCTTTACGGCGCTTCTGGTATACCGTCTAATGGAAGTGAAGCTTGATGAGCAGAAAACCCACGTAACAGTAAATGACTTGATTACTACATTAAAAAACATGAATGTGGCAAACATCCATGACATCGAATACATGGCACTCTATAATGGAAGTAAGGCGCTTGATGCCCTGACGCAGCTGACCCTGCTCCCACTAGACAGAATACACTACAGGCCTAAAGAGCTGAATGGAATCATAAAAAAAATTTTAAAATAGTGTTTATATACAACACTTTTATTTTATCGCAAAAGCCGGAACTCCTTATTCCATGAGGGTTTCCGGCTTTTTACCCTTATTCAACTGTCGAAAACGGGATTATAGGGAAATGCGTCGGTTCATTCAAGTGTTTTCTGAGGCCGCGCATTCCGTTTCTGGCCGCTCCTCATTTCCAGCCGATTTCTGTTTCCGCTCATAAAAGTACCGCAGCAGGCCGGGGTTTTCTCCGCCAAAAAACGTGCCGCGGCAGACCAGGTTTCTCTCCGGCGCCGCCGCGGCTGACGATTCATTTTGGGGCCACGCCCCTCGCTGTTTAAAAATTTTCTGCTGGTACAGCGGATTTTTCTACTGATACAGCGGATATTTCTGGCAGATCTTTGTCACCTCTGCCCGGATGTAGTCGGCCTTGGCCTCGAAATCTGTGGCTGCCAGCCAGATGCACTCCGCGATCTTGTCCATATCCTCCTCAACCAGTCCCCTAGTGGTAACAGCCGGGGTTCCGATGCGCACGCCGGAGGTCACGAAGGGGCTTCTGGGAGCATTGGGAACGGTGTTCTTGTTCAAGGTAATGTACACCTCGTCGCAGCGGTTCTGCAGCTCCTTGCCGGAAATCTCCATACCGCGCAGGTCCACCAGCATCAAATGGTTGTCGGTGCCTCCGGTGAGGAATCTTAAAGCCCTGCTTCTGAAGGGTGTCCGCCAGGGCCTTGGCGTTCTTTACAACCTGGCGCTGGTAAGCTTTAAACTCCGGTTTTAATGCCTCTCCCAGGCAAACTGCCTTAGCCGCGATCACATGCTCCAAAGGCCCGCCCTGGGTTCCGGGGAAAATGGTCCTGTTGAAGTTGAACTTCTCAGCTGCCTGCGGCAGAAGCGACAGCAAAGAAACCACCGCAGTTGAAACAGAGGCTGCGGGGGAAGCCACAAAAGCGGCTGAGGAGGAAACCACCGAGGCTGCCGCAGATGAGTCCGGCGAGGAGTCTGAGGGCGAATCCAGCGAGGCAGCTGAAGATCAGTCCGGCAAAGCGGCTGAGGGTGGATCGGAAGAAGCCGCCAAGGACGCTGAGGATGCCGGTTCCACCGAAGCGGCCGATGAAGCCGTAGCCAAGGCCGAGAGCGAGGAAGCCGCTGAGGAGGAAGCTGAGGCTAAGTAATCAGCGGGGCTGACCGGGACCGGGTGGATTTGCCAGCGATTGATAAAGCCGGCAGTCACCGGGACGCGGATATGAAACAGTGATAAAACAGTGATGAAAAACTGCCAAACCAGGGCGTTAAAGCTGCAGCGGGCTTTTGCATTGGTTTGGCGGTCTTTTTTTATTATAGTTCTAGCGGTTAAAGGGCGGCTTCTCAAAGAAACGGATGCACACCGGAGAGCCGCACTCGTACTGGCCAGTCTGCTTTAGCTGGCCCTGGGAGCCGATCTCCATTACCGCAATCCGGTCGCTGTCCTGGTTCCCCACCAGCAAATACCTTCCATCAGGGTCAACGGAAAAATTACGCGGCGTTTTGCCTCCGCAGGGATAGGTACCAGAAAATTCCATATTTCCTTCCTGGTCCAGCTTAAAGCAGGCCAAGCTGTCATGCCCCCGGTTTGAAGCGTAGAGCCATTTCCCGTCAGGGGTAATGTGCAGGTCTGCGCAGATATTTTCCCCCTGAAAGTCCTCCGGCAGCGTGCTGACCATTTCACGCTGTACCATCCTCCCATTCTTATATGCGTAATGGCGCACCTGGGAGCCAATTTCATGAATCAGGTAGAAATTCTTTCCATTCTGGTCAAACTCTCCGAATCTGGGGCCGCTTCCCTTCAAAACATCCAGGTCTGCCTTCATTTCCCGTTCAACCTGATCTGCGCTCCAGGAATAGGCCAAAACCTGATCCACTCCCAAATCTGGCACATACATTCTCCGGCAATCCGGCGCGAATATAGCGCTGTGCGCATGGGGGCCCTTCTGCCTTACCGGATGCACACTGCTTCCCTGATGCTGATACAACTGCCCCTCTCCCACAATATTCCCGTCCTGGTCAAGACGGAAAATCGTAACGGCCCCGCTAGCAAAATTGGACACGGCCAAAAAGCTTCCGTCCGGCGCTATTGCCACATGGCATGGGTCTGTGCCCTTTGTGGGAAATTCCTTCTCGATCTCCATGCGGCCCTCTTCATCATAGGACAGCTGGGTGAGGCCTCCGCCAAATACCCCCTGATATTCCTTCATCTCATTGACGGCATATAGTTTCCTCTTAGCCTCGTTCAGACAGAGAAAGGATGGATTCCGAACCTGGATTCTGCTGCTCTCTCTGATGTTGCCATCGTCAAACTCACAGATGGAGATTCCTTTTCCCTTTCCGTGAAACACTTCCCCTGTTCCAAACAAAATATCTTCCGTATAGGTTCCCAAGGCAAAATACCGTTTCACCTGTTCTCTCCTCCTGCTTCTGTCTGGTCCAGACGGCTGGTGGCCTTCACCGCTTCAATAATAAACTGGTCGCGTTTTGCCATATCTGTTTCAATGCTTCGTTTGCTCCAGTCATAAAAACCTTTGCCGGTTTTTACCCCCAGGTTTCCATCCTCCACCAGCTTTTTCAGGTAATCATTAGCGCAGCCGTCCCTATTTATGTCCGGAAGCACCGTTTCCTGTACGGAAAGTCCCAAATCCAGGCCGATGGCGTCCAGATGTTTTAAAGGTCCCCACTCTGGGAAACGCATAGCCATGCCGCAACTGATCGCTGTATCTACGTCCTCTGCCGTAGCCAAGCCGGAAGCCACAATAGCAATGGATTCCCGGATAATAGCCTGAAATACCCGGTTCGCCAGCTGTCCCGGAAGATCACGGCGCACCAACACCGGAGATTTTTTCCATGCTTTCAGCTCATCTCTTACTTTGACTGCCAGCTGCTCATCCGTTTTATCCCCCATCACCACTTCCACCAGGGGAACCAGATGGGCCGGAAGCCAGAAGTGGGTGGTAACGGTACGTTCCGGGTGCTGACAAAGACTGCTGATATCAGTAATCCTAAGTCCGCTGGTATTGCTGCAAATTGGCACGTCTGTCGGAAGAATCCGGTCCAGCTTTTCAAAAAGCTGCTGTTTTGCCTGAAGATTTTCTACAATGGCCTCGATCACCATTCTGGCGCTCCCTGCGGCCTGCTCTGTATCTGTGCTGGTTTCCAGAAGGGTTTCCGCTCTGCGGGCCTCTTCCGCTATATTTAATCCCTGCTCCTGTCTTAGACGGATGCAGCTCACAGCCCGCTCTTTTCCAGCCAGAACCCTAGACTCTTCCACGTCTACCAAAATGGTTTTATTCCCGGCAAGGGCGCTCATGGCTCCAATTCCGCTTCCCATCATGCCGCTTCCGATTATTACTACATGTTCTCTCATTTTCCAGTCCTCACTCCTCCATCTTTAATACTACCCGGCCCTTGGCCGCTCCGGTTCTCAGCATCTGAAGGCCCTCGTTAATCGCCTCAAAGGGAATGGTCTGGTACACAAAGGGAGCGATTTTTCTGGACTCCACCAGCCGGATCACCTCTTTTAAATCCTGGCGGGTCATTCCCCTCAATCCCACGATCTCTTTTTCAAATTTCATCACATCCTGGTAATCCGCGATAAAATATGGATACTGATAGCCGCAGACAATCACTCTTCCTCCAGGCGCCGTCACCTTCAGGGCCTGGTTAATGGAGTCTTTTATACCGATATTGTCGATTACCGCATCGCACATCTCCCCACCCGTCAGGCGACCAATTTCCTGCTCCAGGTCCTGACAGGAGGTGTCGATCACCCCATCCGCCCCCATTTCTAACACCATATCCAGCTTTGCTTTCTGACGGCTTGTAGCATAGACCTCCGCGCCAAAAATTTTAGCCAGCTGGATAGCATTCATTCCCAGACCCCCGGTCCCCAGAATCAGCAGTCTGGAACCAGGCCCGACCTGAGCCCGGTTTTTAATCGCATTGTACATGCAGCCCACGGCATCCGGAAGTCCGGTTACCTGGTCAAATGGAATCCAGTCCGCTACAGGGAACGCATTTTCTTCTGGTATTACACAGTATTCCTGATGGGAACCGTCCCGCTCAAAACCAATCCGCTTCAAGGAGCGGCAAAGATTGGTTCGTCCGCTCAGACAGTAGCGGCAGCTCCCGCAAACCAGGTCAATGGCCGCCGTGATATGGTCCCCTATTTTTACCCTGGTCACCCCTGGGCCCACCGCCGCAATCTCCCCAGCCATCTCATGGCCCGGCGTGTAGGGGAGCCGGACCGTTCCAATCAGCCCGTCCTGAATATGCAGGTCGGAAACGCAAAGTCCGCTGGCCTTTACCTTTACCAGAACCTCCCCCGGCCCTGGCTCTGGAACCGCTTTTTCTTCTATTGTCAAAGGCTTTCCAAATTCGCGCAGCACCGCTGCCTTCATTTTCTTTGCAGCCATATCACAGCACCGCCTTTCCTTTTGTCACGGATTAATTACAACCTTGATTGAACCTTCTTTTTTGTGTTCAAAAATGTCTACTGCTTTCTCATATTCCTCCAGCGGGAAGGTATGGGTAATCAGCTTTTCGCCCTGGATCGCCCCGGTAGCAAAGAAATGCAGGACCTGATCGGAAACGTTAGGATTGGCCTTTGAGCCTACCAGCTTAATCTCATTAAAATTCACTATATTGGCAGGAATCGGCACTGTGTCGTTGTGGTATGTAGCAATAATGGCGACTGCACCGGTCTTTTTCACCATCTGGCAGGCCTTCAGGGGAGAATCCGACGCGCCGGAACACTCCATCACTTCGTCAGCTCCAACGCCCCCAGTCAGTTCCAGAACCCGCTTAACCGGGTCTTCTTTCTCAAAATCAATGCAGATATCCGCTCCCAGCTCTCTGGCCTTTTCCAGTTTTGCCCCCCGGCCAATCATGATCACCCGTCCGGAGCCCAGAGCCTTGCACTCCATCATAGCGCACAGCCCAATAGCCCCCGGTCCAAAAACAACGCTGGTTCCGCCCGGCGTAACCCCAGCCAATTCTACGCCGTGGAACGCCACTCCCGCGCAGTCGCACATGGAAGCCACATCATAGCTGACTCCATCTGGAATCCGGTGAAGCGCGCTGCTCTTATATACATTGTACTCTGCATTTGCGCCCTGCCAGTAGAATCCGTAATGCCTGTGTCCCATGTCCAGACCACCGTCTTTTCCGTCCTTCCCGTAATTCAGACACACGGTATAATGTCCCCGCTTGCAGTTGTCGCATTTTCCGCAACCCACATGGGCCTCGCCGGCCACCCGGTCTCCGGGCTTGAAATCTTTTACGCCCTGTCCCACTTTTACAACCTGTCCGGCCCATTCGTGTCCCATAATAAAGGGATAGTAGGGGGGCCAGTTGGCAAATTTATATCCGCCGTGAATCATTTTGGGGTCGGAACCGCAAATGGCAACGGATTTAATCCGGCATAAAACCTCCCCAGGTCCTGGTTCCGGCACCGGAACCTCCGCAAGCTTTAACTGGTCATAGGCCACAAGCGTCATCGCTTTCATTGTGGCTGGTATCTTAAACTCTTCCATCTCTGTTCTCCCCTATATTGTTTTTTACTACTGCCGTCTGTTTATGCCGCTTTCCGCATAGTTTTGCGGTTGTCCAGCACTACGGCTACAATAATAATCATACCTTTCACTACATACTGCAGATCAGGGCTCACTCCTACATAAATCAACCCGTAAGAGATGATCTGGAAAATAATTACGCCCACCACTACTCCCGGCAGGGTTCCAATTCCGCCTTTCATGGAAATACCGCCTACTACGCAGGCAGCAATGGCGTCCATAGCATAATCCGTACCCATGGTGCTGTTAGCAGAACCCGTCCGCCCCGCTTCCAGCACGCCTCCAAAGGCATACAGTATACCGGCAATCACGTAAACAATAATCATAGTTCTCTTTACGTTCACGCCGCAGACCTTAGCAGCTTCCCGGTTGCCGCCGATTGCAAACATATTTTTTCCAAGAGTGGTTCTGTTCCATATAATCCACATAATCGCCACCACCGCAATGGCATAGAACATCAGGTAGCTCAGGCTCAGGCCGCCGATCCGGATGGTTCCCTGGCAGAATTTTGAGAAAAACTTATCAAAGCCTGATACAGGGTTAGAATTGCAGACTCCGTTAAAGTACTGGAGGCACAGGCCGTAGGATACCAACTGAATGCCAAGGGAAGCGATAAATGGAGCTACGCCCCAATGAGCCACCACGAATCCGTGGAGTCCAGAAATTACAGCCAGTATGACCATAACCAGCAGCAATGGCACGATCAGCGGAAGCGCCGGAACCGTGTCCAAGCTGAAAATTCTCTGAGAATAGTCCGCAGCCTGAAGCAGAGAGGCCGCAATAACCGCGGCTAATCCCACTTCACGCCCCAGCGCCAGATCCGTTCCGCCCAGAACAATAATCCCCGCCACGCCGCAGGCATAGATGATTTTCGTTGCAGACTGGGTCAAAATCGTAGTTACATTAGACAGCCGCACAAAGGACGGCTCCATTGCGATAATGACCAACAGCAGTATGCCGATAATAAAATAAAGTGCATAATCGTATAAAATATCCGTCAAAGTTCTCTTTTTCATTTGATTTCATTCTCCCGGTCTAAACAAACTTAGTGGCATCCCGCATAATATTTTCCTGAGTAGCCCGCTCCGGATCCTTCTTTAGATCATACTCTCCAGTCAGATAACCGCTGCTAAGTACCAGAATCCGGTCGCAGATCCCCAGAAGCTCCGGCATCTCCGACGAGCATACGATAACTCCCTTTCCCTCTTTTGCCAGTTCAAAAATCAGCTGATAAATCTCGTACTTGGCACCAACGTCAATTCCTCTTGTGGGATCATCCATCAGAAAAATATCTGGATTGTGCAAAAGCCAACGTCCAATGATTACCTTCTGCTGATTTCCGCCTGACAGATAGCGGATTTTTGTCTTTGTATCCGGGGTTTTCGTGTGCATGGCATCAATCATACGCTTGGTATCTACGTCAATTTTCTTCATTTGAAGCCATCCAAAACGGTTTGTATAGCTTTTGATCTGCGAGATCACAGTGTTAAAGGAGATGCTTAAATCAGGGAATATACCGTTAAAACGCCGTTCCTCCGTACACAGGGCAAACCCATTGCGTATGGCTTCCCCGGTACTACGGCTGCGAACCTCTTTGCCTCTTAATTTAATTTCTCCTGCGGCACTTTTGCGCAGACCGAATAAGACTTCCAAAAGTTCTGTCCTTCCTGCGCCTAAAAGGCCTGCGATTCCCAAAACTTCTCCTTCCTTTAAATGGAACGAAATGTCATGGATATGCTGCTTTTCATCATTCAGCCCCTGTACCGTAAGAATTTCTTTCCCAATGTGTCCCGTCTTTTCCGGGAAACGGTTGGTCAGCTCCCGCCCTACCATCCTCTTGATTACAATATCAATGTTAATGTCGCTGGCCCGGTCCGTACTGATCAGCTGTCCATCCCGCATAACTGTAATGTCGTCGGCAATCCGGAAGATTTCCTCCATCTTATGGGAAATGTAGATGATTCCCTTTCCCTGCTCCTTCAGTCCCTTAATAATCCCCATTAAGATTTCCACCTCCTTCTCGTTCAGAGAGGAGGTGGGCTCATCCAGGGTGATTATATCGCAGTTGTAGGAGATCGCTTTAGCTATGTCAACCAGCTGTCTTTTCGAAACCGTCAGGTTTGACAGCTTCTCAGCCGGGTCAGGAACTGCCTCCTCTTCCAGACTGCTGAGAACAGTTTTCGTGTCCTCGTACATTTTTTTCGTATCAATCAGGCCATGCTTTAGAGGGAGACGTCCCAGCCAGACATTTTCCATTACATTCCGGTCGCGGACCTGCTCCAATTCCTGATGCACCATGGAAATTCCATGCAGCAGCGCATCATGAGGGGTCTGGAAATCCACCTCTTCACCTTTCAAAAAGATTTTTCCGCCGTCTTTATGGTAAATGCCAAAAAGACATTTCATTAAGGTGGATTTTCCAGCTCCGTTTTCCCCCATAAGGGCATGGACCGTACCAGGGCGGACACAGAAATCCACATTATTCAATGCTTTTACCCCTGCAAACTCTTTGCAGATTCCGCGCATTTCCAGCAAATATTCTGTTTTTTGTCCACTTTGCGTACTATTCATGTTTGTCACCCATGCCTTTTTCTACATACAGTTACCGTAATCCTCTTTGGCAACATCTAAATCCTCAATACGGATCGGGATATTTACCACACGCACATCTTTGCCAAACTCTCCCCACTGATAATCGGTTCCTTCCAAAGGCTCCTTGTCAGCACAGATATTCAGGGCCATGTCAATGATGATCTGAGCTTCCGTGTAAGGAGAGGTCAGAACGGTACCGGACATCGTTTCTTCTTCAATCATGTCCCATACATCCGGGATTCCGTTGATTCCATATACGCGGGGGCCTTTTCCATCGTCAAATGCACCCGCAGTTTTCAGGGACTCCACCGCGCCCATTGCCATGGTATCGTTGTTGCAGAGAACTGCCTCGATCTGATCGCCGAAACGTACGTTCCAGGTATCCATTACATTTCTGCCCTGCTCGGAAGTCCAGTTTCCATCCTGGATATCCAGCTGCCCATTAGGCATCGTGCCGTCTTCATTCCACTGGTCCATCAAATCGTGAATTGCATTGGTACGGTAAATAGCGTTCTGCTGGGCCACATTTCCCTGAAGAATCACATACTGCAGTACGCCGTCCCCATTTGTATCAATGGCTTCCTGGTTGTTCTTCCAGTCCTCATACATCATTTCAGCCTGAACAGCCCCCGGCTCGGACCAGTCCAGTCCCACATAATAGGCATCCTCGTATTCGTCCAGAACACCGCCGATCAGGTCCGGAGCGCGGTCTGCATAGATAACCGGAACTCCATTCTGCTCGCACAAGGAATTGATGGTCGCACCTGCGCCGGAATCCACCGGATTAACCACAACCAGGTCATATTGCCCGGTAGCCAGAGCCGCCGTGATTCCGTCTGTCTGTGTGGCCTGATCGCTTCTTCCATCAAAGGATTCCACCGTTACATTATGTTCTGCTCCATAGTTTTCTAATCCAAGACGGATATATGTGGTAAATGTATTGGAGTTTTCGTACATAAAAAATGCAATCTTAAGTCCCTCTCCCTCTGTCGCCTCGCTGTCCCCTTCCTCAGCTGCTTCCGTGGTATCTGCATTTTCCGCTGCTGCGGTATCCTGTCCCGCTGTTGTTGTGTTCGAAGTATTCGAAGAACTACATGCTACCAGATTCAGTGCCATTGCTGTGATCAGGATTGCGGCCGCTTTTTTCTTCATAGTCTTATCTCCTCCACCTAATTATTTTTCGTTTCCCTTTTTACATATTTCTCTACACGTTTAATAACTAATGTCAAATGACGCTCCATAAAAAATGCCGCTTCTTCCGGTTTGCCTTCTATAATGCATCGAAGTACCATTTCATGGTAGAACGTGCTGTCTACATCTTCCCCCTGCGCCACCAGAAAATTCTGCATCTCAGTAAGAATCATCATGCGGATAATCTCCATCATCTTCTTGAACATCATATTATGAGAAGCCTTTGCAACTGCCGTATGGAAATCCGTATTAGACTGGGCGAAACGTTCCATCTCATCCAAATTCTCTTTACAGTGTTCCAGCAGTTCGCTAAGTTCCGCAATGTCCTCGTCAGTGGCATTGGCTGCAGCCAGTCTGGCCGCCTCCACCTCGATGCCCTTCCGAAACTGCATCACTTCCAGCAGGTTCACATTATGGGTCAGCAGGGCCGGTACAAAGAAATTCAGGTAGACATCGCTGTCCACTTCTTTGACATAGGTTCCTCCACCCTGACGCGACACCGTAAAGCCCAGAGCGTCAAGCTTATTTAACGCTGCCCGCAGCGTGTTTCTGCTGACTCCCATCTGATCGCACAATACCATCTCAGACGGCAGACGGTCACCAGGCTTTAGCTCTCTTCTGATGATCATTTTCAATAATTGATTGTAAACTTGTTCTACCAATGTAGCTGCCATAAGTTCCTCCCAGATCTGGTTTGTTTAAGTTGTAGTACTAATTATTTTTTACTCGAGTTGTTCTACAAATGTAACTTTAGCAGTTTTTACTCTATTTGTCAAGTATCAAGGGGATTATTTTATTTATTTTTATGTATTTTAATCGGATTTTACCATTTATTTTTGTTTATTTATTCAATATAGTTGACATCGGAACGGTTTTTTATTATAATATAAACCGTAAAGTTATAGTACAAATCTAGCCTTTTTCGTTTGAAAAGCGCAAAGTTGTAGTACATTTATACCATTAATTTCTATCAACACTCAAAAAAGGAGGAACCATAATGATCAAGCACATTGTATTTTGGAAAATTTTAAAAGAGGGAACTGATGAAGACCGTCAGAAGGCAATCAGCCAGTTTCGTCAGAAAACAGAATACCTTAAAACCATTATTCCAGAAATCCAGGAAGCCACTGTCGGCTATAACTTGAATGAGGGTGATGTATACCATGTATGCATCGATTCCGTTTTCCGCTCCATGGAAGAATTGGATGCATATATCAATCACCCGGAACATTTAAAGGTAAGAGAATTTATGAACAGTATTTCCTTTGATAAGACCACTTTTGATTATGAATTTTAAGTAAAAGCCTGTGTTTCAGGAGTAGCAGACCTCAACGTCCTCTCCCTGAGCACAGGCTTTTGTTGACGTTTTTTGCGAACGCCGCAGTTTTTATCTCACCCCTTAAACCTCCAATTCCTCACCACAATCTGCACCGTCCGCTTCCCGTTATACTCGTTGATAGAAGGATAATAGATCACGTCCATTCATTTTTTATCCCCCATTTCCTCCAAAAACAAGTCCCCATCGGTAAAGACCACCCCGTCCAGAGCCGTCCCTCTCTCGTTGACCAGCATAAGCTTCACCACATTACGGTTTTTCCCCATGACGCGGGCGCTGCGGATAAACAAGTCCTTCAGGGCAAACTGAGGCTTCTCGTTCCCCTGTCCGAAGGGCTCCAGCCGCTCTAGCTCGCCGATCAGTTCCTCGCCCACATTTTCAAAAGGCTGGGCAATGTCAATCCAGACCTTGGGAATAAAATCCTCCTCTGTCAGTCTGGCGTTTTCATTGAGCCGCCGCCTAAACTCCTCCACATGCTCCAGAGGAAGGGAAAATCCCGCCGCCATGGGATGGCCGCCGAACTTTGAAAGCAGGTCCTGCACCTCCACCAGCCCGTGAAACATGTGGTAGGCCTCAATGGAACGGCCGGAGCCCTTAGCCCCCTCCTCCGAGTGGGTCAGCACAAAGACGGGCTTGTTGTACCGCTCCCTGATGCTTCCCGCCACAATGCCCGCCAGGGATTCGTGGCAGTCCGGCAAAAAGATCACCAGCACCTTGTCGTTCATGTAAAGCTGCTCCACCTGAGCCGCTGCCTCGTCTACTCCCTGCTGGGTCATATCCTTCCGCTGATCGTTCAGAGCCTTTAACTCCGCCGCCAGCTCCCATGCCTCCTTCTGGTCCTTTGCCAAAAGCAGCGCCAGGGCCAGCTTGGCCGTCTGCAGCCGTCCGCCGGCATTTAAACAGGGACCAGTGACAAAGCCAATGTGGTAGACGGATATTTTTCCCGGATCAAGCTGATTGGCCTGAATCAGCGCCTTAAGCCCCAGATTTTTCGTATTCCCCAGCCGCCTTAAGCCCAAAAACAGGATACAGGTAGAACAAACGCCGTCAATATCGTAATCCCCCACAATCCGGATGGGGGCCCCCTGGGAAATTTTCTCCTCCAAAATCCCCACCGCTTTATCCATATCCGGTAGCAGCCTGGGAGCATAAAGCTGGTCAACGCCGCCGTTTAGGTAGCGGTCGATAGCCTCATCTCCCACCACATCTCTGTTTCGGATGAGCCTTGCCAAAACGGGGCTTATATGAAATTTATGGGGCTGTGAAAAAATAGAGTAGACGGACTCTATTTTTTCACAGCCCCTTTGTTCAGACGGAAAAACTTTTGTAAACAGTGTTTTTTCAGGTGTCCAGCATTATGACTTCAGAGTCGAAATATTGTTCCTGGAAATGTATCTCTTTTTTAATGTCGTCCATGGAAAAGGTCTGGGTTTCTGGCGCAACCACCCATTTCTCTTCCTTATCATCATATCGGTGTACAACGGCGATTCCCCCTCCGGTAAACTGATACCTACAAGGAAATCTTTTAACGGATTCGGAATTACCAATAAAAGCAAATTGCACATTCAGCAGCATTTTGTTAATATGGTTTTAATGATGGTTAAAGATAATGGTTTAATTGGTCATAGAAAGTGAATATAAAGGGGAATGCTGACATATGAAGAAAACAATATCGGTCATAACATTAATTCCAAGGTCCAGCCGGTTTTATGCGGAGCAGGTCCAGGCCCTGTTTAGACAGTGGGCGCAGGTCCATTCTTACAGTACAGGGGACAGGTCGGTGGAGGGGATTGTGGAATCAGATCTGTATCTCCTGTCCACGGATGCTTTTGAGGATGCGCAGGAGGCCAGGCGGTATGTTCCCTCGGACGGGCAGGTGGTGGAAATCCAGCTCACGTATCCCAAGCAGGTAATACAGGACCTGAAGCGGATTCCAAGGGGGACCAGGGTCCTGTTTGTGAACGCCACCCGGCAGATGGCCAGGGAGGCCATCACACAGCTGGAGCAGCTGGGGGTGAACCAGATTGGGTTCGAGCCATATGGCCCTGACTCTCCTGTCCCGGAAGGCCTGGACATTGCCGTGACACCGGATGAGGCTGGTTTTGTGCCTCCGGGCATGAAGAAGGTCATCAACATCGGGCACAGGCCGTGTACGCCCGGCACCATGATAGAGGCAGCCATCCGCCTGGGGCTGGAAGGACTGCTGGAAGAGAAACAGTTCCAGAATTATATGAAGACCATGGCGTCCGGTAACTACAGTTTTGATGAAATGTTTGCCAGGTCCAGGAAGATGGAGAGCCGTTTTGATATCCTTCTTGAGATACTGGATGAGGGAATGGTGGGGATCAATGAAAAAGGGGAGGTATATGCGTGCAACCAAAAGGCCAAGGAGATAACAGGGGTTAACCGCAGCCTGATCATGGGCAGGATGGGAAGGGAGGTATTTCCCTATATTCCTTTTGATAAATGCATGAAGTCCAGGGCGCCTCTGGAACCAAGGCTGATCCACATCGGCTCCGTGAATATCAACATGTCCCTGGTTCCTGTGCTGCGGCACGGGGAATGCATCGGGGCATTTGCCACCCTGCAGCCCTTTAATGAACTGGAGAAACGCCAGAATGAACTGCGCAGCCAGCTGCTCCACAAGGGATACAGGGCCAAGTACCGGTTTGACGATGTAATTGGGACATCCCAGTCAATTGAAAAAACAAAACAGATACTGAAGAAAATGGCGGTAACCGAATCCCCGGTACTGCTGATTGGGGAGACAGGGACCGGCAAGGAGCTGTTTGCCCATGCGGTCCATCTGGCATCCGGGCGCTGCGGCGGCCCCTTTGTGGCAATCAATGTGGCCGCCATGCCGGAAAACCTGCTGGAAAGCGAACTTTTTGGATATGAGGAAGGTGCGTTTACCGGCGCGCGCAAGGGCGGCAGGCCGGGATTGTTTGAATTTGCCCACAAAGGAACCCTGTTCCTGGATGAAGTGGAGGGAATGAGCCAGGCCATGCAGGTGAAGCTGCTCCGCGTCCTTCAGGAAAGGGAAATCATGCGTGTGGGCGGGAACCAGATCATCAACGTGGATGTGCGCATCGTGGCCGCGACCAATGAATCACTGGAGGAAAAGGTGGAGGACGGCAGCTTCCGCCGGGATTTATATTACAGGCTGAATGCCCTGCCAGCCCTCATTCCGCCCCTGCGGGAACGGGGAAATGATATCCTCCTGCTGATTGAAACCTTCCGGCAAAGGTGCAAAGGCCGTTTCATCCTGTCAGATGAAGTGCGGGACCTGCTGCTTCATTATAGCTGGCCCGGTAATATAAGGGAACTTCAGAATGTGGTGGAATATCTGAGCTTTACGGGCCAGGACGAGATTGGGGTGGAGGACCTGCCGCCCACGTTCATAAAGATTAAGGATACAGATACGCGCCACGGCGCAGGAGGGCTGGTGAAGGGACGGCTGACTGAGAATGGAAATAAATGGAATATGAATGCGGCTGGCGCCGGAAATCCGGCCAGTGGGATTCCGGCTGGCGGAATACCGGCCGGCAATACCATGGACGATCAATACCCGAACGGGGAATATCTAAACGGCCAATATCCGGATGGGCAATACCCAAACGGCCAATACCCGGACGGCTTCTGGTTTGTGCTGGAACAGCTTTACCTTGCATCGGAACAGGATGAACTGATTGGACGTGAGCGCATCCTGAAAACGGCAAAATCCAACTATATCCCCTTATCCCAAAAGGAAATACGGGACATACTGAATTACATGGCATGCAATGGGATAGCCAAGGTAAGCAGGGGACGGGGAGGCAGCAGGATTACATTAACTGGTCGAAATAAGTGGGAGGAATACAAAGAAATGACCAATTAAAATAGTTAAACCATTTATCGGCAGGCAGTGGAACGGAAATAAAGGAAAAATCCCACCGTAAAAGTTGGCATGAATTTTGCTTATATAAAATGATATAAATTTACTGCGATATAGCAGGGATTGGAAGGGTAAACATGAAATACAATTTTGATGAAATCGTTGACCGCAGCCGCAACAGGTCTGCCAAGTATGACGAAGCAGGTAAGAAGTTCGGATCCCAAGATGTAATCCCGCTTTGGATTGCTGACATGGACTTTAAGACAGCCCAGCCCGTGATTGACGCCTTAAAGGCCAGGGCGGAGGAAGGCATCTGGGGTTATACGTCCCGTCCGGATTCTTACTATGAGGCTGTGTGCGGATGGCAGAAGCGCCGCAACGGATGGGACATTGACAAGAGCATGATCAGTTTTAACCTGGGAGTGGTTCCCGCGCTGTCCTCCATGGTCTATGTGTTCACGGAGCCGGGGGACAAGGTGCTGATCCAGACCCCTGTGTACTCTGAATTCTATGATGTGACCGAGAGCTGGGGCCGTGAAGTGGTTGAGAGCCCGCTGAAGGAACAGGACGGACGCTGGGCCATTGATTTTGAGGATTTTGAGGAAAAGGCAAAGGAAGCAAAGATATTCTTTCTGTGCAGCCCCCACAACCCCCTGGGTATTGTGTGGACAAGGGAAGAACTTGAGAGGATGTGCAATATCTGCATTGCCAACAACGTGCTGATTGTTTCGGATGAGATTCATTCAGACCTGGTTTTTCACGGGAAAAAGCATATTCCCACCGCCACCTTATCGCCTGAGATAGCAACCCATGTAATCAGCTGTATTTCCGGCACTAAGACCTTTAATCTGGCAGGGCTTCAGGCATCGGCCACCATTTTCCCTAATCAGAAGTTAAAGGCACGGTTCGATAAGTTCTGGTTTAATCTGGATATACACCGCAACAATGCATTCAGCACCATTGCCATGGAAGTGGCGTTCAATGAAGGGGAAGAGTGGCTGGAGCAGCTGTTGGGATATATTGGGAGGAATTTTGAATTTATTAAGGATTACTGCGCGGCCAATATCCCCCAGGTTAAGCCAAATGTGCCGGATGCAACCTATCTGGTATGGCTGGACTGCCGCGGCCTTGGCATGGGCAATGAAGAGTTAAGGAGTTTCATGATTCACAAAGCCGGTCTTGGACTGAATGAGGGGTGGTCCTTTGGCCGCAGTTTATCAGGCTTCATGCGTCTCAACGCAGCCTGCCCGCGTCCTGTGCTTGAAAAAGCCATGGAACAGCTGAAACATGCAGTAGACGAAAGAAATGCATAAAAACAATGCATAAACCAATGGAGGTATAGTTATGACAAAAGAAAAGGCTAAAAAAGGATTCATCGTCCGGGCATTGGACACAGTGGAACGTGTGGGAAACGGTCTGCCTAATCCAGCCACCATCTTCCTGATACTGACAGGTATCGTGATTGTGCTGTCAGCTATCTGCGCCGCTCTCGGCGTATCCGTAACATATGATTTCCTGGACAGCGCCAGCGGCGAGATTTCACAGAAGACAGTACAGGCAGTAAACCTTCTGGCTCCTGACAGCATCCGCCACATGGTAACCACCGTGGTGTCCAACTTCACCGGATTCTTTGCGCTGGGTACCGTGTTCACCATCATGATTGGTGTGGGTGTTGCTGACGGCACCGGGTTTATGTCCGCATTGCTGCGCAAGGTGGTTGCTTCCACGCCAAAGGCGTTTGTGACCGCAGTGGTTGTATTCCTGGGCATCATGTCCAATATTGCTTCCTCTACCGGTTATGTTGTGCTGGTTCCCTTAGGGGCCATCCTGTTCATGGCTTTTGGACGCCACCCCATTGCAGGCCTTGCGGCTGCATTTGCAGGCGTGTCCGGGGGCTGGAGCGCCAACCTGTTAATCGGCACCAATGACCCCATGTTTGCAGGCATGTCCACTCAGGCCGCACAGATGATTGACCCGGGATACACGGTCCTTCCTGTCTGCAACTGGTATTTCATGATAGCTTCCACATTCCTGATCACCATTATCGGAACCATTGTTACGGATAAGCTGATTGAACCGCGCCTTGCGCCTTATGTGCCGGATGCATCTGAGGTTGTGCAGGATATTGCTGAGAACGAGAAGCGCGGCATGCGCTGGGCAGGGATTACCGCCCTGGCATATGTGATTTTCATGGCAGTGCTGGTAGTTCCCTCCAACGGGCTTTTAAGGAATCCTGAAACCCACGCATTCCTTACATCCCCATTCATGAGCGGAATCATTTTCTTCATGATGCTCCTGTTCCTGCTCCCCGGCCTTGCTTATGGTATCGGCGCCGGGACGGTTAAGAATGACAAGGACGTAGTTGCGCTGATGAACAAGACCATTGCCGGGCTTGCAAGCTTCATGGTACTGATTTTCTTTGCGGCACAGTTTACCGCATGCTTTAACTATTCAAACCTGGGAACCATTATTTCCGTATCTGGCGCCAACTTCCTGCAGTCAGTTGGGTTTGTAGGGCTTCCGCTGATTATCTGCTTTATTGTACTGACAGCATTCATCAATATTTTCATTGCGGTCGACTCTGCAAAATGGGCTATCATGGCTCCGATTTTCGTTCCCATGTTCATGCGTCTGGGCCTGTCCCCGGAGCTGACACAGGTTGCTTACCGTATCGGCGATTCCAGTACCAACATCATTGCGCCGCTGATGCCTTTCTTCGTACTGACCGTTGCATTCTTCCAGAAGTATGATAAGAAGGCCGGAATCGGAAGCGTCATCTCCACCATGCTGCCTTATTCCCTGGCATTCCTGATTGGCTGGATCATCATGTTCGCCGTATGGTATCTGCTGGGCCTGCCCTTAGGACCGGGCTCACCCATGTTCTATTAATTAAATTATATGTAATGATGCGCCGCCCATCATGCGGCAATGCCATATACACGGAATGCTTCCGGAGGCCGTCAGCCGGTCCACGGAAGCATTCCACATATAATAAACAGCCATACAGGCGGTTTAAGATAAAGAGAGGGATATGCGTTATGAAACCAAAGGAAGGTAGAATGAAAGAACTGCTTCGGGAAAGGGGACTTGACGGGGCAATCGTGTCCTCGCCGGAGAATTTCCATTATGTCACGGGCTTTGGGGGACACCAGCACACAGTCTCAAGGCAGCCGGGTTTTACGCTGGCGGTCATGCGCTCTGACGATAAGGCGCCCACCCATATAACAACCATGGATTTTGAGGCTGCCACGTTCCGCATTAAGTCCGCGGGCCTGGGCTTTGTGGTAGACCCTTACGACACCTGGGTGGGGTTAAAGACATGGCCGGAGATCTCCCAGGGAGCAGCGCTTCCCGATAAGGCCAGGATGGAAAGCTCCGCCGATAAACTGGAGCAGTTTGTAAAGGCATGTGACCTGGCGGATAAACGGATTGGCGTTGAGATGGACTATCTCACGGTTCCGTATTATAATATGATTCGTGAGAAGTTCCCCGAGGCACGGCTGGTGGATATCTCGGATCTGTTCGTGTATGCCAGGAGCATCAAGACAGAAGAGGAAATAAAGATGTTCCGGGAACTCTGCCGCATTGCCGACCACGGCTTTACCCAGGTCAGCAGGATGGCGGGGATCGGGGTATCGGAGAAGGAGATGTCCGACTGCTTCAGGGAGGATGTCATCCGGTCCGGATTCTGTGTGCCAAGCGCCTGGTCCATGTTTTCCACAGGTCCATCCGGCGCCCGCCTGACCCTTCCGGAAGACGGGATTGTGAAGGACGGGGATGTGGTCAAGTTTGACGCAGGGGTCAATGCGGAATTTGATTTTTATACCACGGACACCTCCAGGGCATGGATTATCGGCAACGGGGACCCGGCCCTGATGAAATTAAAGGATAGGCTGTATGAGGGTCAGCGCAGGATGATTGCGGCTGCCAGGCCAGGCCTTCCTATGAATGAGCTGTATCATGCGGCCTATGACTATGTGAAGGAAATGTTCCCCTGCTACAGAAGGGGACATCAGGGCCATTCCATCAGTATGGGTCCGGCAACGGCTGAGGCCCCCTATATCAATGCCGCGGAGACAAGGCCCCTTGAGGCTGGCATGGTGCTGGCAATGGAGGTACCCTGCTATATTGACGGTGTTAACGGATTTAATATCGAGGATATGGTACTGATTACAGAAAACGGATGCGAGGTACTGACACCCTGCACCCCACATTATTTATAAGGGAGATGGACCATTGATGAAGGTTGTGATTGTAGGAGGCGTGGCAGGCGGCGCAGGAACGGCTGCCAGGCTTCGCAGGAACGATGAGACGGCGGAAATCATCATGCTGGAAAGAGGGTCATATATTTCCTATGCCAACTGCGGTCTGCCCTATTATATCGGCGGCATGATTACGGACAAGGATGCCCTGCAGCTTCAGACCCCGGAGCGTTTCCATGCACGTTTTAACGTGGATGTGCGTGTGGACAGCCAGGTGGTATCCGTGGACACGGAGAAAAAGTGCGTGGTTGTAAGGCATGGGGAAGAAACCTATGAGGAAAGCTATGACAAACTTGTACTTTCGCCGGGAGCAGGACCTGTCCAGCCGGGCATTCCCGGGATAGGGGAGAATCATGTATTTACCCTGAGGAACATACCGAATACCTATGCAATATATGATTTTGTAAAGGAACATAAACCTGTATCTTGCGCTGTCATCGGAGCCGGATTCATTGGCCTTGAGATGGCTGAGAACCTGGCTGAACAGGGCATCAGGGTGTCGGTGGTGGAAGGGGCCGCCCATGTGATGCCCCCCATTGACATGGACATGGCCCATGCAGTACATAACTATATACGGGCACAAGGGATTGGCCTTTATCTGGGACATACCTGTACGGCCATGGATAAGGACGGGATTATCTTAGATAATGGTGTCAGGGTGCTGGCGGACATGGTGATCATGAGCATCGGCGTGCGCCCGGATACAGGATTCTTAAAGGACAGCGCCATTGAACTGGGAGCCAGGGGGGAAATCCTTGTAAACCAGTACATGGAGACCTCGGCCGAAGATGTATACGCCCTTGGGGACGCGGTGTCCGTAAAACATGTGGTCAGCGGACAGAAGGTACTGATTCCCCTGGCATCCCCGGCCAATAAGCAGGGACGCATCGTGGGCGACAACCTCTGCGGCAGAAAGACTGCTTATAAGGGAAGCCAGGGCACTTCGGTGATGAAGTTTTTTGATATGACCGTTGCGGTGACCGGGGAAAAGGAAGAATCCCTGATTACCCAGGGAAGGCCTTACCGTAAGGTAATCACCACATCCGCGTCCCAGGCAGGTTACTATCCCGGCGGGGACATGATGACCATCAAGACCATATTTGACCCGGTGACAGCCGTTATCCTAGGCGCACAGATTGTTGGCGGAAAGGGCGTGGACAAGCGGATTGACGACCTGGCCAATGCAGTCCGTTTTAAGCTGAGCGGATATGACTTACAGGAAATGGAACTGGCCTATGCGCCTCCGTTTTCCTCGGCTAAGGACCCGGTTAACATGGCAGGGTATGTAATCGGCAATGTGACGGAAGGCCTTATGAAGCCCTTTTACCTGGAAGACCTGGACGGCATTCCTGAGGATGCGGTACGGCTGGATGTGCGCACCGTGGAGGAATATGCCGGGGGGACCATCCCGGGCTTTATCAATATCCCTCTGGACAGCTTAAGGGAGCGCATGGATGAACTGGATCTGACCAGGGACATATATATCACCTGCCAGATTGGGCTCAGGGGTTATCTTGCCCAGAGAATCCTTGACCAGGCCGGTGCCAGGACCTGGAACTTAAGCGGCGGGTACCGGTTCTATGAGATGATGGCAAAGGATGAACAGTCCATGGCAGCGGCCATGACCATGTGTACGGAATGCGGTATGGAAGTAAATGCAAAATAAGGTGTGGATTCGCAGGGGATTTTGGATAAATTGAAGATTGACGCAGAATGTTGGTTGGAGTAGGCTTTTATAGAAAACATTCTGCGTTGATTTTTTTGTGATTGAAAGGGTATTAAGCGGCATATTCCAGGCGTGCCATGGCATATATCGGGCAAATCATTGGACATAAGGCACGGTGGGAAGAGGACGGTAAGAGGTACATGGAGAAGAGGATTCCTGTCATTGCTCTACAGAGGCATGGCAGAGGATGTGATGAGGAATGCCAGGACTTATCTGGTAATATCAGCCGTATCCTATCCGTTCCTGTCTGTCTATTATTCCTGCGCGGCCCTTGCATCCCTGATATCGCGGATGGCCGCCTGCTTTATCCTGCGGCTGCGGCTGGGAGGCATCCTGGTGCTGATCCATAACGGATGCGCCATCCTTATCTGGCCGGCCTTCTTCTGCCTGGCCGATGTGCTGAGGGCTGCCAATGATGTAAAATTCCCCATGTGCGTGTCCAGTGGAGCCATGGTTGTGTTCCGCATCGGCTTCAGTTTCCTGCTGGCAGCCGGACTGGGCATGGGCGCGGTGGGCGTGTGGTGCCGGAGAACTTCCAAAGTCAAAGCTCCATACAGCTTTCCATTATGCCCTGAACAACCGCCAGGAATTCTTCAATTATCTGGAAGACGGGCACTGTTCGATCAGCAACTCACTTGCTGAAAACTGTATCCGTCCATTCGTGATCGGCCGGAAAAACTGGCTGTTTGCCGGAAGTCCGAAGGGTGCTGCTGCAAGTGCAGGGATCTACACTCTGGTCGAGACAGCGAAAGCCAATGGACTGGATGCAATGAAATATATCAAATATATCCTGTCAGATATGCCAGGGAGTACATTTCCTGAAAATCCGGAATATCCGGATGACTATCTGCCATGGGAGCCCATGGTGCAGGAACGTTGCCGATGACCACTGCCCTTTTAGTATAAGAGGCTGGTGGTTATTTTTCTATCCACTATCTTATTTGACGCTTACGGAAAAGCAGAAAAAATCAGGCTAAAAATGTATTGAGTTACTACACCACTTACTACACCATTTGCCCGTGAATTTGCGTGGATTTACATAGAATTGCGTGGGTTTGGGGCAAAACAGAAAATTTCAAAAAAGCGCCGGAAAGCCCGTAAAATCAAGGTTCGAAGGCTTATGAAGGGATATAAAGAGATATGATAAAAATACTATTTATCTGCCACGGCAGCACATCAATTTTCATGTCTTAATTATTGATATTTCTTGCATTTCTGATACTTCCCAAACCAATTTACTACTTCTCAGAAATGAGGTTAACTGCCCTGTCACGATATTAAAAATGATTTGAAATAATATAATTGGACTTTGTGGCACTATGTTGATATAATAAAGTCATGAAAGACAGTAATTCTTGTAGGAGAAAATTAAATAGTAATGAGAATGTGGATATGGAAAAAGGGAAAGCAAGTATAATATTAGAATTAATAGAGGAATTATCTGATTTTGTTTATACTAAGCCGAGAAAAAGAAGTTTTGGTTAAAACTTCACAAAATATGGTGCTGAACTATAGAATGGGAAAGCATGGGACATAGAAAAACTATATAATTGGGGTGAAGAATGAACAAAAATTTTTATGATGAAATTAGAAATATTTTAACTACAGCCAGAAATAAAGTTTATCAAACTGCAAATTTTGCAATGGTCGAAGCTTATTGGAATATAGGAAAATCAATCATTGTAGAACAGGGTGGCAATGAAAAGGCTGATTATGGGACAGGTTTGTTAAAAGAATTGTCAAAACAAATGACACAGGATTTTGGGAAAGGATTTACCGTTGCCAATTTGAAAAATATGCGGCAGTTTTATTTAACGTTTCCAAATAGCTACGCACTGCGTAGCGAATTGAGTTGGACGCACTATCGGCTTTTGATGCGGGTAGAGAATGAAAATGCACGGGAATTTTATATGCAGGAAGCTGTAAAATCCCAATGGAGTACCAGACAACTAGAACGCCAGATAAATTCTTTTTTCTATGAGAGGTTATTATCCAGTAAAAATAAAGAGCAGGTGGCGGCAGAAATTCAAACATTAGAGCCAGCAAAAACGCCAGAAGATATTATTCGCGACCCATATGTGCTGGAATTTCTCGGACTAAATCCGAATGACGATTTTTATGAGAGTGATTTAGAACAGGCATTGATTACGCATTTACAGAAGTTTTTGTTGGAACTTGGGAGAGGTTTTTCTTTTGTCGCCAGACAGAAGAGAATCACTTTTGATGGACGCCATTTTAGAATTGACCTTGTATTTTATAATTATATTTTAAAATGTTTTGTGCTGATAGATTTAAAAGTTGGAGATTTAACGCATCAAGATTTAGGGCAGATGCAGATGTATGTTCACTATTATGAGCGAGAGCTTATGAATGAAGGGGATAATCCGCCGATTGGTATTGTGTTATGTGCAGACAAAAGCGAATCTGTGGTTAAATATACATTGCCAGAAAATGAAACACAAATTTTTGCTTCAAAATATAAATTATATTTGCCAAGCGAAGAGGAATTATTGAAGGAGTTAAATCAAGAATTTGAAGCGTTGGAAGCTGGTAATCTAAGGAAAGATATTGATGATGTGAATGAGGTTTAAATTTTGCATCAGGATGGTGCAGAATTGATTGCGGAGAGTAAGGCGACCTATGAAGAAATCAAGGAGTATGTAATGAAATAGGCTGGTTTGAAAATTAGCAATTTATATATCGTACAGACAAAGCAGAAATGTGGTATTATTGAAAAAATAAACTATAATCTTCCTAAATCAGAAAATTCTATACAGCCGAAATGCCCATTAGAAAAAGACATACGGGATGTTTTAGAACATTATCATATAATTTGATGTGATAGGTTTTACGGTAACTATTAAGAAAATGCAGAATTTTTGAATTTACATATATGTGATAGCGAATGGAGAAAAGTTGGAAAGCCGAGTAGTAAAATGGCATAATTCTTATCAATTTACTACTTTTTTTACTACCTTTTAGGGTAAAAGATATGCCAAATTAGACTACGATATGCCAAGAACAATGGAAAATCACAAACAGCGGGAAACACCGAAAAATCAAGGAAATACAGCAAATACAAGGAGTTTTTGAGACATGATAAAAATATTATTCATCTGCCACGGCAACATCTGCCGCAGCCCCATGGCCCTCTACTACTTCCGCAGCCTCCTAAAGGAAAAAGGCCTGTCCGGGGTAATTCGGGCAGATTCTGCTGCTACGTCCACCGAAGAAATCGGTAATCCTGTACACCACGGAACCCGCGCCAAATTAAAGCAGGCCGGCATACCCTGCGAGGGGCACCGCGCAAAACAGATGACGAGGGCAGATTATAAATCATTTGATTACCTGATTGGCATGGATAGCTGGAATATTCGCAACATGCAGCGTATTTCAGGCGGTGATCCTGACCACAAGATTTTTAAACTTATGGAATTCACTGGTTCCGGAAGGGATGTGGCCGACCCATGGTACACCGGTGACTTTGACACCACCTGGTCCGATGTGACGGAAGGCTGCGCTGCGCTGCTGGATTATATATTAGAGCGCATTTAAACACAGTCCTTCTCTACTGACAGCTTATACCATTGACCCGTTTGTCTCTATGACACGGCGGTACCAGTGAAAGCTGTCTTTTTTAATGCACTTAAGGCTTCCTGTGTCGTGTTCGCTTCTGTCCACATACATCCTTTCCCATGATGCTTTCTCTGCCTCCTGGTCCATATCCTCAAATCCCAGCAGAAATGTCATAATGGCAGCCCCGCCCTGAGAAAAATCAGCATCCCCTGTAAATGCCAGCAGATTTTGCCGTAGAATAATTCTGTTTCCCAAATCAATTCTGTTTCCCAAATCAACTCCCGGTGTGTTCCTCTGCCCTTCCTGTCCTTATGATAAACCGGCTCTCCCTCTTTACCCGTTTTTCGTTCTGTGCCGGTCATTTTCTTCATCATGTCATATACCGGCCCACCTCTGTCCCCACGGCAACCTGGAGCTGGCCGCTGCCTTCCACAACCGCTATCACGCCTTCTACCCGCTCTATCCTGCCGCGGTCAGCTTTTTCCGGCTCCCTTAATGTAAACCGGAGTCTGGTAAAACAGTGTGTCACTTCCTTAATATTTTCCGCTTCACCTTTGTGAGTTAATATCTCATCAGATGTTTTTTGATAATTCATCCCCTGCTCCCTCCAAGATTCCGTTATCTCTCCCATATTTATAATATGGCTGTCAGAAGCGTATTTCATCCAGCGATTTCATCCAGCTAATCCTGATGAGATTTTTCCTCTCGGATCACATGGACTTTCAGCGATGCACCATCTGTTTTAAGTGTTATGGCTCCTTTCCTTCCGGTCTCCAGAATCACAATCCCCTGTTCCTTCAAACGGGACATTGTCTCCGGCGACGGATGTCCATAGGCATTTTCCTTTCCATAGGAAACAACGGCTAATTGAATCCTCAACCGGTCCAGGAATATTTCCGATGAAGATGTCCCTGAACCATGATGGGCTGTTTTCAATATCTGCGCATGATTCAAATGTATATCCTGCAGGGTTTCCTCCTGTTCTGCCAGTCTGACCAGGCTGCGCTCCTGCCCTTCCCCCATATCGCCGGTAAACAACATATGAAATCCCTTATAATCTCCGCACAAAACCAGGGAGTGGCTGTTTCGGTCCTTTCCGCCAAAATCTTCACCGGCATACAGACAGGTAAGTGTCAGCTCCCCTGCTTCCACCCAGTCCGCGGTTTTCATATAAACCACATCTGCCCCTTCCCTCCGGGCCAGTACAGCCAGATTTTCATATACCTCCTCCCCCTTTCCCATCACAGGCAGCACCAGTGTTCCTATCCTGATGTCCTTTGATTCCTCTAAAAGGTACACAAGACCATTTATATGGTCGCTGTCCCCATGGCTTACCACCGCGTAATCAATCCACGATATTCCCCGGCTTTTTAAATAAGGCTCCAGAACAATATTCCCCAGTTTTTTCTGACTGCTGCTGCCTCCGTCTATAAGCACCACCTTCTCACCTGTTCTGAGCAGCAGACCGTCCCCCTGTCCCACATCCAGACAGACAACCTCCAGTCCTTTGACAGGACGTGGGACCAATGCCAGAAAACTAAGTGCATAAATGCAAAAAAGGCATATTAATTTCACTGGTTTCAAGTCAACTATACCGCGAAACGGAGCCCGAAGACAGCGGGAATGAGTTTTCAAACCAGCTCCGGTCCGTCTCCTGATGCAAACCAGCATAACAGCTGTTCCCATCCCGCATATGCCAAAATACATCACCAACCGGCCCGGAGATGGACGCCCCAGCACCAGGCTGTAACCGGGCAGCCCTTCCACAAATTTACACAGCAGCTCATAGAACCTTAAAATATAATGTCCGGCTCCCACTGCCGCCACTCCGCCCTGAATCCAAACACCTCCCAGCACAATCCCCAGAATACCGGAATACATTAATATGGAAACAAGAGGTATAACCAAAAGATTTAAAAAAATACCATAAAGAGGATGCTGAAAATAGTGATACAACACAATGGGGGTGAGTATGATTTGTACGCATAAACTGGTAAGAAGCGTCTTTTCCCATGCCTGTTCCAATTTAAGGAAGGACTGCATCCAGCCTCCTAATCCGCTGATTGCCAGAACCGCTCCAAAGGACAGTTCAAATCCGCTGTGGTACAACATATAAGGCTGTCTGTACAGAAGAATCAAGGCTGCAGCTCCCAATGCCGACAGGGTGTCGTAGCTTCTTCCTTTGACCGCCGCCAGCCACAGGCACAATATCATAATAACTGCCCTTATAGCGGAGCCGGAACTTCCTGTCATTATTCCATAGCTGATAACAAGAGCAGATGATATCATCCCGGCCCGGCCATAACCGGCTCCGGCCCGGCGAATCATCAGATAGATCCCTCCGCCGATAATAGCCAGATGCTGCCCGCTGACAGCCAGAAGATGGGATATTCCGTTGCGCTGGTACATATCCCGCATCTCCGGATTCATATCAGACGTATCTCCCAGAAGCACGGCTTTAAATACCGCCACATCCTCCGGCATGCATATCTTCTCAAGTATACCGGCACACCGCATCCGAAATTCTGTTATTCCCTTATAATATGGAATCGCTTCTCCCCCCGCCACTTCCAGGTTTTCTCCATACAGCCTGCATGCAGTTCCCTTTGTGCGGTAATAGGTCCTGAAATCAAATTCTCCGGGATTTCCCGGTCCCTCCACCGGAGCCAGCTTCCCTCTCACCTGTACTTTCAAACCAGCTGTCAGCGCTTCCCGAAAACCGGAATCACTCTTTCCTTTCGCCCCGTTATCCACATACACTACTATCCTCCTGAACTTCGCAGTCCTCCTCCCCGCCTCAGCCGTCACCTGTTCCAAAATAAGGGTAAGGGTATCTTCCTTTTGTTCAGCCTTTTTTATTTCTCCTCTTACCAGTATCCGAGCCCCGTTCATGGTCCGGGCCGCAGACTCCTCCCTGTCCAGAATCCCTTTCTCCTTCCCCCCTCTGGCCATCCCCAAAGACGCGCCAGCCAGAATACATGCCAAAAAGAGCAGAAGCACTCTGTGTTTCCGGTTGCTCCTGCCCTGCATCTTCTCCTTTGGAGCAGAAAAGCGCAATACTCCCCTTCCTGTATCCAAAAGCCATAGAATTCCCGCCGCAGCCGCGCACAGCCACGCCAGAACTCCTGTGTCCACCGCCGTGTTAACCTGCAGGGCCAGCACCTCTCCAAGTACGTAACCTGCTGCCAGTACAACTAGCGGTCTCTTCATATTCGGTTGTGTTTCCTTTCGTATTTCCTGCCGTATCTTCCCGCGTTTCTTCTGCCGACTTTCCCGCGCCTCTCCTGCAGTGCTTTCCTGCGCCTCTCCCGGCCCTGCCCTATTGACTCTCCCCGTCAATATAATTCTGGCTTCTCTCAAAGGTGGTATTCAGGGACACCACATCCCGGAACATCACATCCTGGGACCCGTTGATCATAATCTGTACCTTTGTCACTGTCGTCATCTCCGAAAGAGAGTCCACAATGGAATAAATAGGTATATACTCATTCACTGCCAGGGTTGTATTGGCAAAAGCGGAATCAAAGTTGATATAGCATACATTATCTGTCACTGACAGGCTCAGTATCTTGCAGTCTGACGGGAGAGTGGGATAGTGTCCCTCCTGTCCCGGTCCGGCAATGAGCTGCTCTACTACCAGCTGTTCCAGGGAAGTATTGATGTTGTGGACTACCTCCCGTTTCTCCGGCACCAGGCGGTTGCCTGTCTCATCGGCAAAGTACAGGGTCAGCTCCGTCTTTTCGTAGGCATTCACATTGCTGGTGTTCATGATAAAATCAGTGGATGACAACATTCCCACCGGATTCCCCTGACGGTCCATCAGTGGCTGGTCCCCGCAGTAAATATTGATATAGTCAATTCCCTCAATCTGCGTAAGGGTCCTGGTGAGGGCTGCCCGGCAGAGAATCTCCCGTTCCGCCTTCATAGCCGTGTAATTCATATCGAAGTACAGATACAACACCTGTTCCTCCTGGCGGCTCCCCTGATAGGTCACCCGGTCTGTCAGTCCCGGCTGGCAGTCCAAATCCTTTGGTACGTTCAGGAACTGATCCATCAGTTCATTTACCAGCTCCCCCTTGTCCTTTGTTTCCGTCTCGTACTCCTGGGGAACCAGCTTGGTGATGGACGCATTCAGATAGTAAATCAGATATCTGCCCTCAGAAGGGTTTGAGGCGGGGCTTTCACCCTCCCAGCAGCCTGACAACAGGAATACAACCGCCATCAGGGGCAGAATCAGTCTTCTCACCGCATGTATTCCCATGGCATGTCTGCTCCCGGTATGTCTGCTCATGGCTTCGCCTCCTGTCTCGGTACATAGTTAAGAGGTATCCTCACACTGAAGGTGGTTCCCTCTCCCACCGTACTCTCCACATCTATGATACCGTGGTGCATCTGAATGACATTTTTCGCGATGGCCAGTCCCAGCCCGGTGCCGCCCACTTCCCTGGAGCGCGCCTTATCCACCCGGAAAAACCGTTCAAATATGTGTTCCAGCGCATCCTCCGGTATCCCGATACCGGTATCCGCCACCTTGATGTAGAAATATTTGTGGTCCGCATCCAGGGTCACGCGGACCATACCTGAATCCCGGTTATATTTAATGGCATTTTCCACCAGATTGGTAATTGCCAGGGATATCTTTACCTTATCCACATCCGCTGTCACTTCCCGGATGCTCTCCAGAATCAGTTCCACATTTCCGCGTTTGGCAATGGGACGCAGACGTTTTAAAATCAGCTCCAGTTCTCCGTTGATATTTACCTGCTCTATGTTCATCTGGTCCTCAGCTGTCTTGTCCATCTTGACCAGCATCAGCAGGTCCTCTATAATCTGGTTCTCCCGGTCAATCTCGTCCGAAATATCCGTCATAAACTCCCGATACAGCTCCACCGGCACGTCTTTCATCCCCATAAGCGAATCAGCCAGCACACGGATAGAGGTGATAGGCGTCTTCAGTTCATGGGACACATTGGAAACGAATTCCTGGCGTGACTGGTCCACGGCCTTAAGCTTGCCCAGGGACTTTTGAACGGACTGGGACAAAAGTCTGGTCTCCCTGTAAGTCTCCTCTGTGATGTCCGCGTCCAAATCTCCCTGCGTCACCCTGTCGAATGACATCTGAAGTTTTTTGAAAGGACGCAGCAGCAGATGGGCTGCCACCACGCCCAATACGCTGATCACAAGCGCCATGCACACCAGAAAGAGATGGGATTTTCCCATGACCTTGTCTGTCAGGGACAGGATGTTTTCCGTGGATGCGGTGACCACAATGACTCCGCTCACAGCTTTTCCGTCCGCAGCGTCATACACGGGAATGGTCTGGGCAAAATACTGCATATCCTTGTTGTAGTGGCTGCTGTTTTCACCCTTAAAGCATTTGATGACCTCTTCTGACAAATAATACTTTCCTGTGGCCAGATTAAAGGTATCTGTCACCACCCGAAAATTGCTTCCCACAATAACGATTCTTCCATTATATACATCAGACAGGGTCTGCATCTGGCTGTCCAGACTGGCATTGTTCTTTTTCTCAGCCGTCATATAGCCGGACCGGGTCATCTTATTGCTGAGTATGACACACTGGTTCTGTATCTCAATGAACCTGGCATCCAGCTGGCTCTGCCGGAACGTACCCAGCATAATGCCGGCCTCCAGAAAGAGCGGAATCAGGGCTGCACCTATAATGATGGCGGCAAGAGGTACCTTCATGCTCATGCCGAAGGTACGCAGCTTCTTAACAAATTTCTTTTCCG
>OHCT01000102.1_pt1 | contig 64007 bp, 63 predicted proteins | sample 1566871 | NCBI WGS metagenome assembly OHCT01 (sample SAMEA3879548, study PRJEB24766) | human gut metagenome | biome: human-associated habitat; feature: feces | place: USA | collected 1985/1987 | reverse complement strand
AGATATCTAATCCTTTTAGGAATAAATATCTTCTGCTTTTAAGTTAATGACATTGGGAAACAACAAGGTTCTCACCCTGTTTGGTGTACTATTATTGCTTCTGCTCGCCATCCTTTCAACTCTTCCATATATCCACTTGACCGGAATCACCGAGAGAAAGCTATAAATTGCTTTTTTCATGCCTGTCTCATTAACTTTTCCTACACGAGAATACAATATTTTCCTTAGAAAGAAGCACCATAAATCTTGTAGTTCCATTCCGAGCACACTTTTGGGGCAATCATCAAGAACAACAATGTCTATAAAGACGCCGGTTTTTCCTTTCATGTGTTCCTGTCCTGCTCGGACAAATGAAGTTCCGGTCCTACGCAATTTTCCATATTGCCAAAGATATTCTGAATCATTATAGTGATCTTGAAAGTAGCAAACAGAAGCATCCATTTCATCCGCAACTGCCCTGAATTTCTCATACTCTTCCCGAAGCATTGCAATATCTGCATCGTCATCCCATGGAATATAACCTTTGTGCCTAACAGCACCTAGTAATGTTCCGCAAGTAATGCAATATTTAATACCATGCTTTCTACAAACACGATCGAACTCAATTAGCAAATCTAATTCTAACAACTGCATTGTTCTAAATTCTTGTGGTGTAAGTTTCTTAGCAACAGCCATCACGTTCTCCTCTCTATTCCACCCCCCCCCACGCCAAAAAAACAATATCAACAACTTCATTTGCACCATTATAAATGAAACACATAAAAAAATCTCAAAACAAAAATATAAACCAATCAATATCTATTTGATCGAGTAGGAGGCTTTCGCTGCCGACCTCCGTTCTACAAATTCGCGCATATCCATGTGACCAATATAAGCAGTTTCATATTTTCATCAAGCGAATGCAGACTTTAGCATTTTTTCAAAAAAATGTACCAGTGACTGGTCTCAGACAATTCTTTTTTATCAAGCTGTTCAAAATATCCTTCTTTTAATATTTGGACTCTGTTCATTAATCCACTCATTAATTCAAGATATTCTTTCCGGGTTCTATATATTGCATCATAATTATCCTTTAAGCTATCAGACCAAATATGATCCAGAGTCAATCTCTCATTGACCCCTATACTTTCTTCTATATATACGATCGCTCCCTCATTTAGTATATCTGTCAAACTGTCATAACATTTTCTTAGATCCGCATCATTAATATACATAGAAATCCCTGCAATGATCACTGTATCAAATTTCCTGCCGATTATTTTCTTGTTTTTAAATATGTCCTGAAACGAAGAATTAATAAATACTGCATTTGAATATGATTTAAAACGTTCTCCAGCCTGCTTTATCATTTCATCTGAAAAATCCGTTCCTATGTATTCTCCGCAATGATCTATGATATTCTCTGCCCATCTTCCTATCCCACAGCCAATATCCAAGACTTTTTTATCCGAACCAACATTTAAATGCTGTACAACCTGCTTCTTTTCAAATTCATGCCATTCTGCTCCATAATCCGGTTTATTATCACCAAGTACTACAGATGTATATTGATCTAACTCTCCTGCTGCAAATCTTTTTGCCCTATTGTTAAAAAAGGCTTTTATATTTTCATCGTCTACGTTTACTTTGTCATTGTATACTCTATTATTCATAGTACTTCCTCTCTTAAAAAGAATATTTGTTTTCCGTACATTTCACAAATCCATCACCACATTCATCAATGTCTACAGAATTATTGTTGCTTCTGCTCCAAGCAATATCTGTCCGGATCACGCGTGCCGGATTTCCTGCAGCAATGCAGTTATTAGGTATTTTTGCTTTTACCAGACTCATTGCTCCAATAATACTTCCATTTGAAATATCCGTATTATACAAAATACAGGCATTCATTCCGACCCATACATGATCCCCAATTCTGATATTCCTGCTTTCACATAATTCATCTGTTGAATTTATATTTTTTCCCGTCTTCACATCAAAGATCACATGTCCATCATTGGTTCTCATATTTAAATTGTAAGAAAACATACAATCATTGCCAATGATAATAGAAGATTTTCTGGATGCACGTATCACATAGCCGCTCTCTGTTGTAAGATCATTTCCGATCCTGATATCAGCTGCTTCAATTTCCAGCAATCCTTTTGCAAATATACATCTTTCCCCACATTGAAAGTGGCTTTGGTCAAAAATACTAAAGTTTCCATTCAGCCATGTTCCATTTCCTATTTCAACTGTGCATTCATCTGTTATCAGCAAATGGAAATCCGGACTAACTACACAGTCATCGGAAATCACTACACGGGAATTAAATCCATTCAAGGTGATCTGTGACCGCAATTTTCTGTTCATTATCAGTTGATTTCCGTAATTATCTTCAAAATAACCGTCCTCATCCCGTAAAACACAATATTCAATATCTCCCAGATACACATAGTCATTTTGACTGAAATATCCAAAAGAATGTAGTTTACAGATAATATCTAAACGATTAGGCATTCCGACGATCACATAAAATTCATCCGATCTTCCATCTAAAATCCTGCTATCATAAACCCCAGGCTTTTTATTTTGGTAAAGAGAGTGATCTACAAAAAAATCTATTTTCATCCCTTTACCAGCAAGTCTATTCTTGATCCCCCGGGTTTTTTCATTGTAGCCATAAAGGAGTATCTTTCGTCCGTTTGCAAATTTTCTGGTAATATCAAAAATATAATCTATACGATCCATAGTGTTCTGTTCTCCATTGCTGACTGTATTGTAAATTCCTATAATTATATATGATACCGGATTACTACGTGCTTTGCACTCTCACAATTCATTTGATAATTTTCCTGCTTTTAACAAATTTCTCCACGATTCCTGTTATTGAAATAGACTCTTCTGCCGTCAGCTTATATGACTTTTCGCCAAATCCCCTGATTTTAGCTATAAATTCACTGATTTCATATCTTAGTCCATCCCCCACAAACCTGGGCTCATAGTGTTCAACAATGGTTTCATTTTCGTATCTTACATCAAATTTTTCGGTCAACCACCAGGGTGACTGAGCTATCACATATCCCTCTGTTCCTGCAACAACAAGCTGTCCTTCTGACTTCACCGCCATTCCCACTTTGGCTGTAGCCATAGCATCTTTATATCTGATCTGAATTTTGGTATAATCATCTGTTCCAAGTTCATTATCAAGACTGTCAAATGTGACCGACCGATAGTCTGTTCCAAGTATTTTTATAATCGGCATTAGAACATTTCCACCATATTCAAGAAAAGCACCTCCATACATCGGGTCTGTTCTTTCTCGCGAATGAATATTTGCAATTCTGGTAAAGCTGGCCTCCACATCTTTTACTTGTCCTATTCTGCCACTCTGAACTACGTTTAACAACTGTTGAAAACCCGGACAATATGCTGCTTTTATTGCTTCCATCAAAACCACATGTTTTCGCAGAGCCAGATCATACAATTCCATGCTTTCTTTCTTTGTAAATGCTAAAGGCTTTTCACATAAAACACTTTTTCCATGAGTCAATGCCTGTTTTGCATATTCGTAATGTGTTTCATTGGTAGATGCGATATATATTGCATCTACCTTACTTAAAAACCTTTCGTAATCCTCTGTTTCTATAGTAATATCATATTCTGAAAAATTTTTTTTAAACTGACTGACACTTTCTGTTTCAGGATTATATGCATCAGAGACCTCAATACCACTTGCATATCTGGCTTCGGAAATAAACCTGCCTGCAATACGCCCCGTACCCACAATACCTGTTTTTATGAGTTTATAGGCATTTCCACGAAGCATGGTAGATGATATATTAGGAGTTCTTTCCAGATATACAACCTTGCAAAATGCATTCAGATAATCAAAGGTTCCGATCCAGTCTGAGCCAACTGTAAAAATATCTATACCATATTTTTGAATATCCTCAATTTTCTGGCCCTCATGATCTTCCACGATTATCATGTCAGCAAAGCCCGTATTTTTTACATTCTCAATCCGCTTCAAAATCGGATCTACAACATTCAGCTTTCCACGGCATTCATCAAAATGCTCCGTTGTCACCCCGACTATTAAATAGTCTCCCAGCTCTTTTGCTCTTTTTAACAATCTGTAATGGCCTTCATGAAACAAATCATAGGTGCCGTATGTTATTACTTTTTTCATTTGTCAACCTCAATAGTGATTGATTTCAGATGTATTAAATCATGCATTTTTGGCCTGTAGTTTCTATGATAAATATCTTCCATTCCAAAATATATTTATGTTGTATAAAAATCCACCAGAGCTTCTACTGTTTGAATTCCATTGATCTGTGGAATAGCTGTTTCCATTATGTCTTTACCAAAAGACCCGTCTTTCTGAAAATATTCTTTGCCAGTCATACGGAAATACCAATCCAGCACATAGTCTATGGTCGGAGTCTCTACCCCCACAAACTGTGAGAGTGCTTTGATAATACACACTCCATTGGGAATATCCTCTGTATAAAAACGCGAAGAGAAATCAGGAATAAAACCATGTCTCTCTCCCCCCCCCGTACCTTTTTCATAGGAAGAAGCAACGCATTATATGATGGAATCTCATGGAACTTTCGTGTCAGATCCTTTGGTGTTGGTGATTCATAATACTTTTGAATAGACTCTACCTCAGTAAGATCGATAGGAAGCTTTTCACATACTTCCATCATCTCATCGCTGAATCTGCAAAGAAATTCTGAACATTCATCGGTCCATGACTGGTAATAATAAATCTGTTCTGGAAACATCTGCCCTTTCTTATAATTATCTAAATATACAACAGAACCACTTGTATGAAGAAGAGGATTTCCTGGAAGAAGTGTTGCAGCCATGTAATTTTTAAGACGGACACACTTCATTAAGAGCATATCCTCCAGCATATCTGCTACTTCATCTGTTCTATCATGGGGTAGAGCTGCCACTAGTATTTTATTTTTTTTTGACATCAGACCGGCAATTTTTCCCGGTTCTTTTGTTCTTGCAACGTAAGGCACTTTCTGAAGTCCAAATACAGTCATGCCTTTTTGTATAAGTTCGCTACAATAAAGTTCTGCCCCACCATAGCCTGGGAAAAAACCAAGTGCTGCTTTTTTCTTAACAAACGGCATCATTTTCTGAATGAATGTCTTTCTTAAATTAGACGGTAATGTACATAAAATTATATCTGCATCAGAAATCGCATATTTTATATCATATGTGGCTATAATTTCTCCCGACGAAAACGTAATTCCTTTCTCATCATCTGCCACTGTGATCCGTTCTCCAAACAACTCTGACTTTGATGTATAAATTTTCACATGATACCATTTTATACGTGAAATTTCCCCAGCAAGGCACATTCCAATATTTCCCCCGCCAATTATTGTTACATTCATTCTTTTTCCTTTCTTATCCTTATATCAGAAAATTTCCATAGTCTGCGACACGCTTCATCCGTCTTCACTTTAAAATCCCACGCTTTTGCAGGTCATGAAGCGCCTGTATCAGTTTCTGGTTGTCTTCAAAAGTAAGACAGCCAATGTGACCTACACGGAAAACTTTATCAGCCAGTTCTCCTCCATTTGGGCAAACCCAGATACCATATTCGTCTTTCAATACAGTGAAAATATCGTATGCCGAACAATTTCTTGTTGCCAAAGGTGTAACTGCATTAGATAGTGATTCAGAGCATATATCCACTGGAAGATCTTTGATCTTATTGCGAAAATCTGCTGCTAACGCAGCAATCCTCTTTAGTTCCTCTTTCACTCCGCCTTCCTGTTCAATCTCTTTTAATCTTGCATTTATCTGGAGCAGGATACCAACAGCTGGTGTAAACGGCGTCTGACCCCTTTCTCCATTTTTAAGGGCATTTTTAAGGTCAAAATACATGGATCTTACATTTCTGTTATTTACCCGTTCTACAGCTCTTGGTGAGAGAACGATCAGCGAAATTCCGGGAGGACACGCAAGTGCTTTTTGTGAGCCAGTGAGCATAATATCCACACCAAGCTCATCCATCTGGAATTCATCAGCTAAAAAAGAACTGATAGCATCCACTACCAGAAACATATTATTTTTCTTACAGAAATTGCTGATCATCCATGGATCATAATATACCCCCGTTGAAGTCTCATGAATGTTAACAAGAAATCCCGTATATCCTCGTCCAGAATATTCTCCTAGCATATCTTCTGTAAGTGTTTTTCCCATTTCTACTTTAATCTCTGTATATGGTATTCCATGAATCGCACAGATTTCTGCAAAACGCTGTCCAAAGCTTCCCCCATTTACCACAAGAACCTTATCATTCTCATCAAAAGCATTTATAACTGAAGCTTCCATAGAAGCTGTTCCTGACCCAGTTATAAAAACTACTCTTGCTGCTTCATCAGCACCGGCAAACTGCCGCACAAGTCTTTCATTCTCCAGCATAACAGCCGAAAACTCTGGCGTTCTAAAATAAGGAACATTTTCAGCCCCGATCAGTTTCACTTTTTCTGTGGACTGTACCGGGCCAACAGTAAAATTGATCATTTTCTCACCTATTTTCATCAATATATCACCCAAATAATTAATATACTTTTACGATCATATTATCCGACCGGCATGTAACTTTTCTCTTACATTTTTACTATCCACATTAAAATTAAAGCTGGATACAGTGGCATGGGGATACCGTTTTTCCACCGGAGGAGGTGTCATATAGTCATAATAAAAGAATGTTAAAAAAGCATCATAATCCTTTGTCCCATAAAATTTATATCCTTCAAAATCATATTCCGCACGCTCTAAAAACCAGCTTTTGGGTATTCCAAAATGATCTTTTCCATGATGATAATTCTTCATTGTATCAAAAAGCGGATATAATAAAGGCCTCACCCTGTTTGGAGTACTGTTACTGCTCTTTTTTGACATCTTATCAACCTGTTTATATACCCAGTCTACCGAGATCAGATCAAGACACTTATAACAGAGTTTTGACAGGCCTTTGGCATTTACTTTTCCTACCCGGGCATAGAGGATCTTTCGCAGAAAGAAGCACCAGATATTCTGAAGTATCATTCCGGATAAGCTTTCCGGGCAGTCATCCATTATAAAAATATCTACAAATACACCTGTCTTTCCTTTCATATGCTCCTGACCAGCACGGACAAAGGTTGTTCCTGTACGCCGCAGCTTCCCATGTTGCCACAGATACTCTGGGTCATTAAAATGATCCTGAAAATAACAGATAGAAGGATCAAGTTCATCTGCTACCTTACGGAATTTTTCATATTCCTCCCTGAGCATGGCAATATCAGCATCGTCATCCCAGGGGATATATCCCTTATGTCTGACAGCTCCCAGAAGTGTTCCATAAGAAATGCAATATTTGATATCATGCTTTCTGCATACCCGGTCCATTTCTTCCAGCATATCTAATTCTAACAGCTGTATGGTCCTGAATTCTTCTTGAGAAAGTTTTCTCGCTTTACTCATTTTTTCCCCTATCTTATGTAATTAAGCCCGCAATAGATAATATAATATCATCTGCTGCAGGCTCAATCTATTATTTATTCTTTTTAAACTACAGTCTTAATATTTATCATTATCATTGTAAGAAATCATGGATGGCTGTTCTGATACATCCATGTTTTTCCTGGCTGGCTGTGCTGTCTGTGATACAGGATCTGCAGAACCATCCTTTAATGTGAATTTGCCTACCAATTCCTTTAAAAGCTGTGCCTGGCTGGAAAGTTCCTCACTGGCTGCAGCACTTTCTTCTGCAGTTGCAGAGTTGCTCTGTACAACGCTGGAAATCTGGCTGATTCCTTCATTTACCTGTTTTACTGAAACTGCCTGTGACTCGCTGGCAGAAGATATCTCCTCAATGGTCTGTGCAACCCCCTGAACGCCTTCTGTCAGTTGCTGCAATGCCTGGGCTGTTTCATTTGCGATCTTAGTACCACGGCCAACTGCATGGAGAGATCCTTCAATAAGGGCAGAAGTGTTCTTTGATGCCTCTGCTGATTTTCCTGCCAGGTTGCGGACCTCGTCAGCTACTACTGCAAAGCCTTTTCCTGCTGCGCCTGCACGAGCTGCCTCTACTGCCGCATTCAAAGCAAGTATATTTGTCTGAAATGCAATATCTTCAATTGTCTTAATGATCTTGCCGATCTCACTGGAGCTATTGCTGATATCAGTCATTGCTGAAAGCATTTCCTGCATACGCTGGCTGCTTTCCCCAGCCTGCTCTCTTACATTATCAGCCATGTCGCTGGCTGCCTTTGCATTTTCAGCATTTTTTTCAACATTATTGGAAATCTCATTAATGGTAGCCGCCAGTTCTTCCACAGAAGAAGCCTGCTCAGTAGCACCCTGGGATAATGCCTGTGCTCCGGAGGAAACCTGGTCAGAGCCCGCTGCTACCTGGTCTGCTGACTGGGTAACACTGGAAAGGGTGCTGCTTAAATTATCTCTCAGACGTACCATGGATTCGTAGATTGACATATAAATTCCCACATATCCCTGAGCCATGGAAGAATTAATGTCAAAATTTCCGTGACTCATTTCTGTAAGGATCTTAGACTCATCATCTACTACAGCCTTCAGAAAATCAACTACAGAGCGAAAATCGTTGGAAAGTTTTCCCAGTTCATCTTCTGAGCTGTACTTAATATCAATATTCAGGTTACCATGCTTCATACTGTCCATAGCTTCCTGCAGCTGTTTTACCGGTTCTACTACAGCTCGTATCAGGATTACTGCCATAATAAAAGTGAGAACCAGCGCAATGATGACAATTATAATTCCCACAATAAACAAGATGCTTCTGGTCTGCATGGAAGAATTGAATTCCTGTTCAGAAGCGGCATTTACCTGGCTGCTAAACTGATCCAGCGTCTGTGTCAGGGTATCCACTGCCGGCTTGTACTCATTGATAAGTGTTGTCTGTGCCTGTGTTTCCGCATAATCTGCCCCGATTTTCAGCTGCTCCTCTATCTTATTCTGAATAGTTAAAGCATCCTGAAGCTGTGACTGGAACTGATTTACCAGTGTCATATCTCCCTTATAATGTTCGGTAAACCAATCTGTGTCATCCTGAAGCTTAGAAGCATACTCATCTGCACTTGCAAGATATTGTTTTGTATTTGTGGCATTGTTGTCGATGGTAGCCATCAGCATATTCTGGATCGCTGTTTCCATATTGATCTTTACCTGGTTTACATGTACGATCGCTTCATGGCTGTTTTTATAGAACTGGTTATAATGTACACTGATGTTGAACATTCCATAAAACAGTGCACCAACTGTTATAAAAAAGCAGGCGACTACTACTCCAAAAGCAATCGTGATCTTTTGCTTCATCGTACGGTTCTTCATGTTCCTTCCCTCTCTTTGTTATTTCTTTCGTGGAATATTGTGGAATTTAATCCCTATTTTTATTATTCGGCAAGTACAGGAAAATCATAAGGGATGTTTGATTTTTTCATTTTTCTTTTCTGCGGTTCATTTTTCCCTTTTTCTTCCGGTGTTTCTTTCATTTCTGCAGATCCTTTTTTATTATGCGCATCTATAAATGCACAAAAATCTTTAAATGACACAGGCTTTGAGATCAGATAACCCTGAAGAAAATCACAGCCCATATCCGAAAGTTCTTTCGCCTGGAGCTGGTTTTCTATCCCCTCGGCCGTGATCTGGATCCCATATTTGTGCAAAAAATATATGATCTCCGAAATAAAATCTTTTGAAAAACTCGTTGTATCTATAGCCCAGACAACTGCCTTGTCTATTTTCAACACAGAAAACGGCATCTGCATAAGCCGCAGGAGATTTGACTCTTCTTTTCCAAAATCATCAATAGCTACGTGGCATCCTCTTTTCATCAGTTTTTCTGCCAGCTTAATGACCTGCTGCATATCCTGTATTTGATTACTTTCTGTGATTTCAAAACATATAGCAGATTTATCTGATGTACATTCATCTAGTATGGCAAAGAGACCCCTTTCTGCTTCCACGCTGGAGCATGTGACCGAGGACAGATTTACATTTATTCTTTCAATGTTTCTTTTTTTCAGCTCTGGCAGCTGTTCTAACACTTTATTTAAAACCCACAGATCAAAACAGCTGACACAGCCCATTTCCTCTGCTTTGCGGATCACCTGTTCAATATTCTGATGGTGTCCGTCATCATACCGTAAAAGTGCTTCTGCAACATTCAACTTTTTTTTATTTAAATCGTAGATCGGCTGATAAAAAACCTTAAGATAAGGCAATGCATTTTCAAAATAGCTTTTCATGATTCTTCTCTTTTCATCCATTTGCAAGCTTGCTTTTTACATAGTCCTTGATCATTTCACCGCTGTGTCTATCATCTGGTACTGGCATATGGATCCGGTCACAGAGAGAAAGCCATTTGTCCAGCGTAAGGACTTCATTTTCCCCCTCTACATAATACAGATCTGTAGGAAGGATATCCTTACAAACTGCTACTGACGGAGAATTCCATTCCTGATATTCCTGCTCTGTAAAACGGATATCACAGTTTTTTTCTCCTTCTGTAACTTTCCTAAATCTGCTGCCTAATACGGTCTTTTCTTCTTTCCGTTCCTTTCTCCAAACCACTGTTCCATCCAGACAAAGCTTTAAATAAGTTCCTGATCCCAGATCATCTGCGATCACTTCATTTTCGGATACTGCATATAGCTGTATTTCGTTGCTGTCAATATATAAAAGCTCTTCTATTTTTCCCTCTTCTCTGGTTTCTTTCAGGATACATCCTGTTCTGGCATCGAAAAATACCAGCGTATCACCACAGACTGTAACTGAAGTGATTTCCCTCTCCTGGTCTGCAAAACTGCACCAGGATACTTTTCCTGTATCCGTGTTCAGGATCAGCCACCTCATTTTGTAAGTCTGCGGACATAAAATGTTTCTGCCTATGGAAACAGCCCCACCAAATACCCCCGGAATACCACGTACCCTATTCTTATCCGCCATTGTATAGGTCACATGTCCGGAAGTAAGATCTATGCAAAGGATGCTGTTATACCATGCTGGCATACAATATAGTACATTACCTCGCTGAAAGCCTTTCAGGAATAACGGCTGTTCTATAAAATGCTCTGCATCACGGATCTGTATGGATTCAAACTGATCCCTATCTATATGGTATATGGCCAAGTTTCTGGCAAAATATGGGATAAGATACAGTCTGTCTTCTACCCGTACAACAGAACGGAACAGATCTCCCTTAAATGCCAATTCTCCCGGAATCTTTCCTATGCAGGAAAGTCTGTCCATTTGTTTATCATAATGAAACAGCAGGTTTACTTTTCCGTGAACAAACCACACTTCTTTTTCATCTTCCCAAAAAGCTCCCGGCCAGCATGGGATCTTATATTCTTTTTCTCTTACCAGGGAATCCTGATATAAAACCGGTTTTCCTGTTTCCCAGAACAACTGGGCTACAGAGCTGTAATCCCCGTAATAGCAGTCGCAGGAAGCAATGGCAAGATCAAGATCGTATCCGCGGTCCAGGATTCCCCAGCCTTCTTCTTCATAAGAAGCCAGAAGTTCTCTATATTTCTGTAAAAGCTGGGGCCGCATCACCTTCAGTGTCTGTTCATACAGAGGATGAGGTCGGAACCACAAAGCTAGATCTTTTCTGTTTCTAAAATATTGAAGTACCTCTTCTATCTTCTGCATCATATCCGGCTGGTTCAGAAGTGCCCCTACAGACAGGCTGTAAAATACGGTCTTTTTCCTGGCTCCGTCAGGCCTGTAAAGACATTCCCTCCATTTCTCTGGAAGAGAACTGTCCTGTCTTTTCGTACTTTGGGCACGTTCAATCTTTGGTGATCCAAAGTTCTGCACTTTCTCTTCCCATTGCTCTGTTGGAACTCCTTTAAGTCCGGAACACAAAATATTGATAAACAGTTCTCTTTCCTGCTCTGTTGCTGTAACAATGCAGTCTGCATTAACAGCTCCCGGCTCAATGACAAAGCCAGCACTTCCCGCCTGGCGTTTCGCAGATTCTACGTTTCCAGTACTTGCTGTAGTATAATAAGGAAGATATATCAGCTGGTCTGCATACTTTTTCAGCCTGCTGCTGTAAAAATCCGGGTGGACACTGGTCAATCTATTGTTCTGGTCATAGGGATTGTGGATAAACACCGCATCCGGTTTTTTATCTTCCAGGCGGAATGTGCGGTAATCTGTGACCGGAACATCTGGTGGATATTGATCTCCCTCGTAGTGCTCTACTGCCAGATTCCCTTCCTGGTCTTTATCAAAATATGGGATCGGTACAACATAGGCATCACAATCCGGATCCTTATCTGCCGCTTTCCAGACGGTTTCCATAGAATCCCACATAGACATTTTATATGGAAGAAAGACAAAACAGAGACGGTCTGTTTCGATCTCGTTCTCTATATGATCATATAAGAGTTTCAATTCTTTCTTTATTTTTTTGTACAGCTTCGCCATCTGTTTTTTACTGTGAAGGTTCTGGCTCATGACATAGAGATCTTCACAGTACGTTTCCAGAAGCGGGACCAGGTCTGCCTTTCCTGTATTTTCCAGCTCTGTTCCCAACAAAAGGGCTGTTTCCTGAGATTGTGAAAGAGCATCGATCATCACTTCTTCTGTATTCTGACCGAATCCCATGAACACTCTTTCATTTGCCCGCATTAAGAGAGCCGCTGTCTGCAAAAGCCTTCTTTTTTCTTTTCTTTTAATCGCCATTTTTACGGTTTCCTCCGAAAATGATCATATAGTTTGTTTCACACAGATTATCGGCTTTTTATTGTTTTTAATAACTGCTTTATCAACTCACTGTTTCTTTTTTGAAATCCCCTTATCCATTTTCAACCACTGCCGATAAAGTTAAAAGAAATACTATTCTGATTATTATGAAAAAAGGCGGTGTACAATATGAGCAGTGGTATGGACAGCAGTATTCTGGATGCATACCTTTATGAAGAAAACAATCTTTTAGACCAGTTGGACGAAATGCTGGTTGCTGATGAGAAAAACGGTGATTTTTCCACCGATGACGTAAATGAGATCTTCCGTATCATGCATACGATCAAAGGCTCTTCTGCAATGATGGAATTTAATTCGATTTCCACGATCGCCCATCGTATTGAAGATGTATTTTTTTATATCCGTGATAAAGGGATCGAAACTCTGGATCCTGAGCATAAGAAAGAGCTTTTCAACCTGATGTTCCGTTCAGAAGATTACTTAAGGAGCGAGATTGAGAAAGTAGAACAGGGCGTACCTCTTTCTACTGATATAGATGCGTTCTCCAATGAGATCAATTCTTTTTTGAAGAAGATCAGTGGTGCTGCTCCTGCAGCACCGGAAGCTTCACAGGCTGCTCCTGCAGCTTCTGGTGCTGCTGCTCCTTCTTCTCTTCCTGATGATAAGGATGCAGCCTGCTTTTTCCATGTTTTTCTGGAAGAAGGCGTGGGAATGGAGAATCTGCGCGCTTATATGATCGTAAATGCAGTAAAGGAATGTGATGTAAACTTCCGTTTTTACCCCAGTGATATGGAAACAGATCAGGATACTTCCCAGACGATCGCAGAAAATGGCTTTTTCCTTGCCTTTAACTCCAGGGAAGATGCTTCCAAAGCTGAAGGGATCTTAAAGACACAGAACCATATCCGTTCTTACGAGCTTGTAGATGCCACAAAAGCAGCTCCGGCTCCGACAGTCGAAACAAAAAAAGTTTCCCCTTCCAAATCACCTGCATCAACAGCTTCATCCCCGGATACAGCTGCAAAAAAAGCGGCTCCGCAGCTTACTCATACCCCGGTCAAGCAGAATCTGATCAGTGTCAACCTGATGAAGCTGGACAGCCTGATGGATATCGTAGGTGAGATCGTGATCACAGAATCTATGGTCACATCTTCCCCTGAATTAAACCTGCTGCCAAGGGACAACCGGGATAATTTTATGAAATCAGCCCGTCAGCTGCGTAAACTTACTAATGATCTTCAGGATATTGCCATGTCTTTACGTATGGTCCCTATTTCCGGTGTATTCCAGAAAATGAACCGTATTGTACGCGATATGAAGCAAAGCCTAGGAAAAGACGTCCGTCTGACCATTGTGGGCGAAGATACTGAGGTAGATAAGACGATTGTAGATAACATTCAGGACCCGATCATGCATATTGTACGCAACAGCATGGATCATGGTATTGAAGAAACGGCCCAGGAACGTATTGATGCCGGTAAGGATCCCCAGGGTGAGATCGTTCTTTCTGCTTCCCATACCAGCAGTGAGGTTGTCATCTCTGTAAAGGATGACGGATATGGCATGGATCCCCAGAAGATCCTTGAAAAAGCCCAGGCAAAGAATATGCTTACCAAGCCTGCTTCTGAATACAGCCAGAAGGAAATCCTTGGGCTGATCATGCTTCCCGGATTTTCCACCAATACAGCTGTAACTGAATATTCCGGTCGCGGCGTGGGAATGGATGTTGTAAAGAAAAATGTAGAATCCTTAGGCGGTATCGTTTCTGTATCCAGTACCTACGGTGAAGGAACTACCATTTCCATGAAGATCCCGCTGACTCTGGCTATTGTTGACGGCATGAAGGTAACAGTAGGTGATTCTATTTTTACTATACCTATCGCCAATATCCGTCAGTCCTTTAAAGTAAAAGCAGATCAGGTGATAAAGGATGAATATGGCAATGAAATGGTGGAACGTGTGGACCGCTTTTATCCAATCGTCCGGCTTCATTCCTTCTATCACCTTCCTACTGAAGTTACCCAGATGGAAGATGGTATTCTTTTGTGGGTGGAAGCAAATGATCGTTCTTATTGCCTGTTTGTAGATGATCTGATCGGTGAACAACAAGTTGTCGTAAAGCCTCTTCCTGCTTTTCTCAGTGAATTTAACCTGAAAGACCACGGCATCACCGGCTGTACTATTATGGGTGATGGCAATATCAGCATCATTCTTGATATCCTCAGCTTATATTCCATAGCTGTAGAGAATGCGTAAACAGGAGGTTTTAAAATGGCTGAAGTAACAGAAACAAATATCCAGACAGACGTACCGGCTGAAAACCAGTCCGTTGAACGCTGTCTTACTTTTGAGTCGGGAGATATGACTCTGTTTTTGAGTATCAATAACGTAACGGAGATCATCAATGACTGTGCGATCACTCATATTCCACTGGTACCTGATTATATTAAAGGAATCATCAATCTGCGTGGTCAGATCCTTCCGGTAGTAGATATACGGCTCTATATGGGCAAGCCTGCTTTGGAATACAACAGTAAGACCTGCTTTATCGTTTTAAATGTAGACGATCTTCCTGTATGTATTGTTGTAGATTCCGTACAGCAGGTGATCGACATTGACCTGCAGGATGTACGTCCAATCCCTATCAAACGCAGACAGAAGCTGTTAGATGGTATGATCACACTTGAAAATGGTACTGTGCTCATGTCTTTTGACTGCAAGTCCCTGGTCAGTCCTTAATGTTCTCCCACAATCTTTCTGTACCTGATTTTGTGATAAAATTTTTCGTCAACCACAAAAGCTGGTGCTGGAAAGACTTCTGGAGTAGATCCAATTCCTAAGGAGGTCATACAATGCTTACATTAAGTGACGGGGATTTTAACCGCCTTTATACCTATATCCAGCAGCGCTATGGTATCAACCTGAGCCACAAAAAACAGCTGATCACCAGCCGTCTTACTAATATGCTGCAGCAGAAAGGATTCCATAGTTTTACAGAATACGTAGATGAGATCATCTCCGGCAAAGATCCGGAGATGGTTTCTGTTATGTTGAACAAGCTGACTACCAATTATACCTACTTTATGCGGGAAAAGGAGCATTTTGATTTTCTCCAGAAGCATATTCTTCCCGAGCTTGCAAACAAGCATTCTATGGATCGTTCTATTGCTATCTGGAGTGCGGGCTGCTCCTCCGGTGAAGAACCTTATAACATTTCTATGTATCTGAAAGAATATTTTTCCGCTATTCCCGGAAGCTGGGATACCCGTATCCTTGCTACGGACATTTCCCAGCGTGTTCTGGATTCTGCCATGGAGCCCAGATATTCCCTTGAAAGCTTAAAAGAACTTCCGCCTTCCTGGCAGGAACGCTATTTTGTTCCCATAGGAGATAAAACCTATACTGTTTCAGATGCTTTAAGGAAAAATGTGATCTTTCGTTCCTTTAACCTGATGGATCCCATCCATTTCCGCAAAAAGTTTGACCTGATCTTCTGCAGAAACGTGATGATCTATTTTGACCATCCTACGAAGGCGGCACTGGTAAGGCGCTTTTATGATGCTACCGCTCCGGGAGGCTACTTATTTATCGGACATTCTGAAAGCCTGGATAAGGAAAGCTGCCCGTTTTCCTATATTGAACCGGCCATTTACCGAAAGATCTGATCCCGTAGGTTATCTCATACGTTGTTACAGTTATCTTATTAAGGAGGCATTATGATCATGGATCATAAATTAAAATTAATGGTGGTGGATGATTCACCCTTGTTCCGCACCTGGCTGATCCGTTCTCTCTCTGCGGATGACCGTTTCCAGATTGTAGGATATGCAGTAAATGCCCTTGACGCCCAGGAAAAGATCCCGCTACTGCAGCCGGATATGCTTACCCTGGATATTGAAATGCCGGGAATGTCCGGCATTGATTTTTTAAAGCAGCTTCTTCCGGTCCACCCTATACCGGTAATCCTGGTATCTTCCCTGAACCTGAGGGTTTTTGATGCCTTGGAAGCCGGAGCTGTGGATTTTGTGCGGAAACCGGATGAAGCCAATGGACTGTCTAAAGAGATCTTTCTTTCTATGCTCCGTTCCAAGCTTCTGGTGGCTGCTGCTTCCCATGTACATCTCCCATCCGTTCCTGCCAGTCCACAGGCAGCAAAAAAACGGATAGTCTCTCCTTTAACTGCGGCAGGTAATCCTTTTCTTAACAGACCAAAGACTTCTGCGGCAGCTTCCCAGGAAACCGTGATCGCCATCGGGGCATCTACCGGAGGTACAGAGGCCATTCTTGAAGTAGTAAAGAATTTTCCAGAAAACACCCCAGGTGTTGTGATCACCCAGCATATGCCTGCAGGTTTTACAGCTATGTATGCAGAACGCTTAAACAGGATCTGCAAAATGGAAGTACGGGAGGCGAAAAATGGGGACCGGATCCGCAAAGGTCTTATGCTTTTAGCTCCCGGAGGTCTGCAGATGCGTGTGGTACCTCTTGGAAACTCCTATGCAGTCAGTGTACAGGAAGGAGAAAAAGTAAACGGACACAGACCTTCTGTGGATGTGCTTTTTGACTCAGTTGCATTACATGTGCGGGAACACGCCATCGGCGTTCTTCTCACAGGAATGGGAGCAGATGGAGCTGCCGGTCTTTTGCGTATGCGCAAAAACGGCGCCTATACCATCGGACAGGACAAGAACAGCTGTGTTGTCTACGGCATGCCTATGGAGGCACATAAGATTGGCGCTGTATGCCAGCAGTGTCCTTTAAATACCATTGGTCAGACTGTCCTGGCCCGTGTATCCCTTCGTTAACGGATAAGAAATGAATGGATAAAAATGAAAGATAGAACTTTAAAGAATCAAAAAAAACATATAAATAAAACCTTGAAACAGTTCCAACTTGCGAAAACGATGATCAAACTTTCCATTACCGGTACAGTTTCGGTGATCACTGCCAGCCTGAGCTTTTATTTTTGCCCAGGCTTTTCTTCCCAGGTCATAAAAGATGCACGATCCGGCATTTCCTTTGTACAGACTGCCAGCAGCCAGAAATTTCATGAACTGGAAGACTTTCTTAAAAAGCAGACTCAGCCAAAGCCAAAAAGCCAAAAGCAAACAGAGCTTTCAGAGGATACTTCCGGGACACATGGGATCCCAGATACATCTTCTGTCACGTCAAAGGTCTCTCCGGTGAGCCTTGGAAAAGCAGAAAACCTGGATATGGAGGCAAAACCGGGATCAGATGGCAATTCTTATGATGCTGCCATCCTGGATACCAGTATGGGACCGATGTACTACTATAATCAGGGAGATACCCGCTGGAGCAGTTATCTCTACGGCGGTTCAGATCCCATGCTCCAGTATGGATGTGGTCCTACTGCTGCAGCCATGCTCATCTCCAGCTTCACAAATGGCGGAGAAGCCATTACCCCGGTAACTATCGCAGACTGGTCTGCTGCCAATGGCTATTATGCCCCCCAGAGCGGCTCCTATCACAGTCTGATCCCAGCTGTCCTTACTGCATATGGCTTTCATGTAGAATCTGTAACAGACCATTCGCCCCAAAACGCAGCTTCCCTTCTTTCTTCCGGTCATATCCTGGTCGCCCTTATGGGTAAGGGAAGCCTGACGCAAAATGGTCACTTTATCCTGATCACAAAACTCCTTCCTGACGGAAATGTTTCTATCGCAGATCCTAACAGCTTTGATAACAGCACCTGCGAATGGGAGCTTCCTTTTCTCATGGAAGAGTTGAAAAAAGTCTATGACAGCGGCGCCCCGCTCTGGGCCGTTTCCATGGCTGCATCAAACTCTTCCCTCTCCTGAGGAAGGAGGATTCCCCTGAACATCCGCTCCAGATCCTTTCTGCCCATTGCCATAGCCACCCGCAGAAGGATCACCTTGTCTTTTATATCAGAATAATCATAAATCTTCCCTAAAAACCGGATTACCTCTTCTGCGCTGACATTGCTCTCTGTAAAACAGTTGATCAGAGTCAGCAGCGCATTCATATCTTTGTGGTCAGTATTCAGTACGATCACACAATAGCGGACCGCTTTCTGGTAATCTCCCAGCTTTCTGCAGCCTTCTCCCAGACACTCATACATCTGGATCAGCATGGAAGTGGTAATGATCCCCCTGTTCACTGTCCCATAGGTTTCCAGCTTTGCTATAGCCAGTTCATACATCTGTACCGCTTTTTCATATTGCCCCTTTCTCCAGTACCAGTCCCCCATAACACAGTCAAAATCAGGTTCTTTCGGAAGCTTTTCCACTGCTTCTTTATAAATAGCTTCCACCTCAGCTTCCGGTGCGTTCAGACACTGGGAGACCCTTAACAGGTTTGTATAGGTATAAGAACTTCGCTGATCATATACCTCCAGTTTTTCCGGCATAGCTGCCACCGCCTTTTTGTATGCATCCCTTGCTTCTTCATTTTTTCCGTCTGAAGAATAGGTATCTCCCAGATATCCAAGATAATCACAATTTTCAGGATCCTGCTTCAGGATCTCCAGGATAATGTTCAGATTCCTTTCAAATTTGGACTTATCCTTCTTCTCCTGTTCCTGGTATCCGGTATGTAGGAAAGCCAGCTGCTTTGTAGCATCTGTCAGATGCAATCCGGATCTTCCTTTTCTGACCAGGTGTTCATGTATTTTTCCTACATAGCGCAGGTCCGGCCGGTTTACAAAAAAGCGGATCATAGTACCGCCGCTTGTGATATTGTTATTTTCATCCAGATCTACGATCCCTGTAAGAAGACCATCTACATCGTCTCCAACATATTCCAATATCTCCGGAATCTTCTTTGTATCCTCCGGTGTAAAGCTTTCATCCGCATCAAGAAAGGCGATCCAGTCTCCTTTTGCCTGGTCAATGGCAAAATTTTTGGCAGCAGCAAAATCATTGATCCATGGGAAAAAAAATATCTTTGCCCCCATTTCCCTGGCAATCTCCACGGTACGGTCACTGCTTCCTGTATCTACCACGATCTGTTCACACATAATATCCTTCCCCCATGAAAGAGCGCGTCGGATATTTTTTTCTTCATTTTTCACGATCATACATTGTGATATGTTTTTTTTCATCATCTGTTACCTTCTTTTTATGTTCCAAAATATATTAAAAAAAAAGGGGAATCTGCATAAAGCAGATCCCCTAAAAGATGCAGAATCAATTTCAAGATTACTGCAGCATGCTTAATACACCCTGAGGCATGGCGTTGGACTGGGAAAGCATAGACTGAGCAGCCTGTAAAAGAATATTGTTCTTTGTATAAGCTGTGATCTCATCTGCCATATCAGTATCACGGATACGGCTTTCCGCTGATGTAATATTTTCAGAAGTTACCTTCAGGTTGTTTACAGTATGCTCCAGACGGTTCTGGGCAGCACCGAGCGTAGCACGGTAAGAAGAAACCTTCTCAATTGCAGCATCTACAGACTTCATTGCCTTGAATGCATTAGTTGTAGTATTTACCGTAATCTGATCAATTTTCAATGCTTTCGCTGTCATAGTCTGCTGTCCAACAGTCATTGCATTGGTCTTATCTGCCGAAGCACCGATAAAGAAGGTAAGTGCCTGACCTGCTTTTGCAGGATTTAAAGGTTTCTCACCGTTGAACTCTGTAGTAGTAGCGATACGGGTAATTTCTTTATTCAGTGCATCAATCTCAGCCTGGATGTTGTTTCTTGCAGTTTGGGTATAAGTACCATTTGCTGCCTGGGTAGTCAGAGTCTTCATACGCTGAAGCATGGAGTGGGTCTCTGTCATAGCACCTTCTGCTGTCTGGATCAGACCAACTGCATCGTTTGCATTGTTTACAGCCTGGTTTAAACCATTGATCTGGGAACGCATGGTCTCGGAAATAGCCAGACCTGCTGCGTCATCGCCTGCACGGTTGATCCTATAACCGGAAGACAGCTTCTCTAAGTTTTTGCTCAGTGCGCTCTGGTTGGTGCTTAAGTTTCTGTAAGAATTGATCGCTGCAATATTATGCTGGATTACCATAATGAATTCCTCCTTATATAAAAGAAAATATGGCAGTGGACTCCTTTCCTCTGTCTTCTATTGTCCCAAGGGCCCTTTCTGGAACAGCAGAATTTTCTTTCTATGTATATATATCGTCTTATGTTAAAAAAACATAAGCCTGTTTTTCATTATTTCTTTCATTTTTATTTTAAAAGTTCAAGTATGGTCTGAGGGAGATTATTTGCATTTGTAAGCATCATATTAGAGGACTGGAGGACGATGTTACTGCTGGTATATTTTGTGATCTCTTCTGCCATATTGGTATCACGGATCTGGCTTTCTGCCGCCTGCATGTTTTCACTTGTAACGCTTAAATTATTGTGGGTGTGATCCAGATGCATATAAGCAGCTCCAAAGGATGCCCTGACCTTAGAAACAGCCTCTATCGCGTTTTCAATGTATCCCACAGATTCTTGTCCCTTTTTTACATCGGAAAAATCTGTCTTATCCAGCTGTAGTTCCCTGCTTCCTATATAATAGCGTTCTACATCCAGAACTTCTCCATCCTGAGTAGAACCGCCGATCTGGAGCGGGATCTTATCGTCCAGCTTTGGCGGCTGCCAGAACTGTGTATTTGCATTGGCATCTGCCCTGGAAAACAGGGAGATCTCTCCAAATTTAGTGGTAGAACCAATCCTGTCAATCTCCTCAAGGATCTGGTCTTTTTCCATGTTCAAGGTTTCCCTGTTGGATTGATCGTAAGTTCCATTTGCAGATTTTAAAGCCAGAGTCTTCAGTCTCTGGAGCATGGAATGAACCTCTGTCAAAGCGCCATCTCCTACATTGGTAAGTCCGATGCCGTCATCAATGTTTCTCATTGCCTGGTTCAGGCTGTTTATCCTGCTGCGCATACCTTCCGAGATCGTCAGGCCAGCTGCATCATCTCCTGCACGGACGATCCTAAAGCCGGAAGACAGCTTTTCAAGGGACTTTTTCAGCTTTCCTGTTTCGATTCCCTGATTTCTGGCAGCATTTATGGATGCTATGTTATTCTGCACCTGCATGATGTTTCACCTTCCTTAAATAACCATTTGTTTTTATTATCGGCAAAATGCCTTATTTTATTGATACCAGGGTCAAAAGGCCGAAATTGCGGGAGTGCAAAGCACGCAGCAATCCGGTATCTGTCTGTCAGATCAGCGTACCCGTATCCTTACCCATATTCATCATCATCTGAAGACGGAGGATCTGCACCATATTAGACCAGTCTTCCCCGGAAAGGTTCTCTCCCTTTCCTGCTGCCAGAAGTGTACCAAGGCTGCTTCCTGTAAGGCCACTTCCTATAAGGCTGCTCACTGCTGTACTGCCGGATGTTTTCCCATATGTCCCGGTACTCACCGTACGTCCTGCCAGGATCGTATTGTTTCCCGTATAATCTGCCATGATCTTTTTTACATAATTCTGGGTTTCTTTATATGGTGGGATGCCTCCGTATTTGGTCACACTGCCCGGTCCAGCGTTATAGGCTGCCAATGCAAGGCTTACGTCTCCTCCGAACCGGTTCAGATTTTGTTTTAAGTATTTTGCCCCTCCAAGGATATTTTGTCTGGCATTGTAAGGATCGCTTACTCCAAGAGAACGGGCTGTTCCCGGCATCAGCTGCATCACGCCCATAGCCCCTGCTTTGGATACAGCCTTTGGATTAAACCCTGACTCCGCCTTTGCCACCGCCCTGAGAAGTTTAGAAGGGATCTGATATAAAGCAGAAGCTTCTTCAAAAATAGAATCCATATCTTCTTTTATGGTACTCAGCCCATTTTTCAGTATCCCCTGAAATTCCTGGACCGGTGTTGTCTTCTGTGTCTGATCAGCTGCCTGTGCAGCTGCCTTTATCCCATCTCCTGTGATCGGTGCTAAACTCATATTTCTTACTCCTTTCGGCCTGCGCCGTCTGCTCCAAGGTACCAGCCGTCCTGGGAACGGTTTACTGCCATGGAGCCATCGCTGTTTAAATAATACCAGGTATTTTTATCATACAGCCAGCCGGTCTTCATATCCCCATCCGGGTTTAAATAATACCAGGTTCCATTTCCAGTATCCACCCAGCCGGTCTTCATACATCCATTTCCATCAAAATAATACCATTTTCCGCCATACAGGAACCAGCCCCGGGTGCGGTTTCCTTCAGCGTTAAAGTAGTACCATATACCTCCCACCAGCTTCCAGGTATTAACTGCCACAGTCCCATCGGGCATAACAAAGTTGTCTCCCTTCAGAGAACCGGCTGCGCCGGGACCTGTACTGCTGCTCTGGGAAGTTGCTGCATGTTTTTTTTCTTTCTCCTCTTCCTCACTGTCATCTACATCCTGTTCTTTTGATGTAACAAATTCCCCTTCTTTTAGGTATTTTTTCTGTTCTGCCGTAACAGGGACCGCTTTTACCTGATAATAGTAGATCTTGTCCGGATCTGTCATGTACTCCTTTAAGCTCACAGAGTTATCTGTAACTGTCATCCGTTTTACCACTTTATCATTTCCATATAAAGTCAGGGTATAGCCCGGTGCATAGTCTACCTTCTTCCACACTGCCTTTTCTGAGTCAAGTGAGCTCCAGCCTGCTAAAGCAGTATCCCCAAGAACAGTGACCGGCGTATAGTCCACTTTTACCTGCATGGTGGTATTATCCAGGGCTTTCGCCGATACAAGATCCGCCCCGGTCACACGGCATTTGGACCGTCCCAGGGACACAGGGAAATACTTTCCCTGTGCAGCATCCACAGTGATCTCCATCCGCACCTTTTTACCAGGTTTCCAGTTTTCATATTCTGTTTTGTAATAAATATCCCCAATGGATACCCCTGATCCGCTGATGGTGATCTGGGGCTGTGGTATTTCCTCCGGATCTCCAAAAGTGGTGTCAAATTTAATACTCATGGTCTCGATGATGCTGCTGTCTGCCCCATAAGCTGTATACACATGAAAGATCCCCCCTGGCACAGACTGCAAATTTCCTGCGCCAAGCAGCAGTCCTGTTCCGGCACAAAGGAGTATTTTTCTGATCATTTTCATTTCCATTCCTCACATATCTTTACCTGTACCAGATCCCGTCCTCATTAACATAGAATCCATTGATATACTGGTTTTTTGCCATTTCACCTGAATCCGGCCAGAAATAATACCAATTCCCGTCAACCTGATACCAGCCGGTAGCCATAACTCCGTCAGCATCCAGGAAGTAAGTTTTCCCGTCCCGGATCAGCCAGCCGGTAAACATGGCTCCCTGAAGGCTGTTGTCCAGTGTGTTTAAATAATACCAGGAACCATTCTGTTCCAGCCAGCCGGTATATAAGGAGCCGTCTTCCCTGAAATAGTAATAATCCGCCCCTATGATCTTCCAGCCTCCATAAGCCATGGTTCCCTGTGTATGTCCATTTTCCGTTAACGGCCAGAAATAATACCACTGTCCATTGATCTTTGCCCATCCGGCCGCCATTTCCCCGGTATCATACAGGTAATACCAGTCATTTGCTGGCTTCTGCCAGCCGGTGAGCATCGTGCCATTGACATCAAAATAATACCAGTATCCGTTGACCGACTGCCATGCACCCCGGCATATAGAGCCATCCGGAAATCTGTAATTCCATATATTGTCTTTTTTTACCCAGCCTACTGTATCTGTGGTTCCGGGCTTTGCAGAAGGATTTTTTGACTGCTGGCCTTTACCATCTGATACGTACCTGTCTGTAATGGAAAGCTCACCGGATTCTGCCCATTCGCTTTTTCCCCCATATTTTTTCTGTGCATCTGTTCCCGGTACTGTGCGCACCTTAAAGGTATACTCTCCTGTTTTTGTCATATACGGATAAAAATTATACTGGTCTGCACTGGTCTGGGAAATGCTGTAAACCTTCGTTTTTCCTCTGTATAGCTGTACCTCGTAATAACCGGAGGTGTTATTCGGTTTTTCCCATTTAGCCTGTCCCAGGCTTTTTTCATTCCACCAGGCATCTTCCGGAGCAGCATAGTCTCCTTTGATCCCGTTTACCCGCAGGGTGACTACCAGATCATCTCCATCCCGTCTGGCAGAAACAAAGGTTCCCCCGCTGATCTTTACATTGGCTTTTTTATAGCTGGAAACAAAATAATCTTCGCTGACATCTTCCGGTTCCAGGGTGACTTTCATCTGAGGTTCTTCAGAAGCCTTCAGTTCATTGGAGCTTTTATCCGTCCATTCTGCCTCGGAAACGCTGTATTTACTTCCGCCGGCATCTACTGCTACTTCCCCATCTGAAACCGTGGTCGTTTCCAGTTTTATATCCGGAAGCTTGCTGCCTGCTTCCAGCTTGGATGTAACACGGATATTTACTGTTTTAATCTCTTTTGCTGCTGCAAACGCATCTATCTTTCCCCACTGAAACAGCAAGACTCCCGAAAGGAGGAGCAGAAGCATTTTATGTCTGTGTCTGAACCTTCTGTCAGGTATTTTCGGCTTTTTCTTCATTTTCTTTTTCCTCCGGTGACGGCACATATCCTAAAAAGTAAATATAGATCTCTATGATCGCCTGATATAATTCTTCCGGCACTGCCGCTCCCAGCTGTAATCTGCTTAAAAGAGTTGCAAGGGAATCATCCTCATAAACCGGAACCCCAGACTTTCTGGCTGCTTCCGTGATCTTTTCTGCCATATATCCCATTCCGGAAGCAACGATCACCGGGGCGCTGTCCTTTTCCGGTGAATATTGAAGTGCAACTGCCTTTTGTTCTAATAACCACTCAAACGCTGACATTAATACCATTCTCCTTTTTTCTTATCTTTGGAAAAACATCCAGCAGACGGTAATGAGCTTTCCTTTTCTGCACCTGCATCATTTTCACGCGCATCCCGTTTCTGGTACATATTTCCTGAAGCTTTGCCTGTATCTCTCCGGCACCGGCAGAAAGATTTTTAGGAACTCCCAGCTCCATGGATATTTTATGATCCTGGAGATCTGCCAGAAGCTGGAAATCTCCCAATCCCCTGATCTCAAAGTCCACCAGAAGGCGTATTTTTCTGCCTCCATCTTTCTCTTCTTCTTTTTTCTCTGCATCCGGATCGATCCAAAATTCAGATACCGCCTCTTTTCCCTGATATTGGAAAGGAAGGATAAAATGATTGACAGGCATATATACGCTTTCGTTTACCAGCATCCCACGCATCAGCTGGTAAAAATCCTGTACATGTTCCAGCCCGGCTTCTCCTTTTGCTCCTCTTTCCACAAGTGAGCCAAAAAGATCTCCATAAATATTTCTTTTTTTTCCTTCCTGGCCGGTAAGTACAGCATACAGTTCTTCAGGCTCTGTTTCAAAAAAACGTTTAAAATCCCTATTAACTGCCATTTGTTCAAAAAGACTCCTTAGAAGGGCACTGCTTCCGTTTTCATAACGCGCCCCATAAAGGATCAACTGGATCACGCTGCTTCTTACATTGCCATAATCATGGGTACGGGAAATATATCTTGAAAGAAAGGGGACCAGCTTCTGAAACAGAACCTGAGAATTTTCCTTCGTTTCCCCATTTTCTGCCTTCCAGTCCAGCTGATCCAGAATCGATGCGTATTCCTGTCTCACAGAGGTGTAAAGCATTCCTTTTATTTCATCTGTCAGTTCCTTCATCTGTCCTAAAAGATGCTCACCGCTGGAATAATTGTTGAATACCTGAAGGAATTTAAGGGCTGTTTCCTGCAGTCCCCTGTTTCCTTCCTGTTGCAAAAGAGTTCTCAGGTTTTCAAAGAAAGTACCGGAAAATTTTGTCTGTCCCTGCATTTTTAAAAAATCCAGCAGCTGGCCAGGATCTTCAAACCTGGCAGAATCCAGCAGCTGCTGCACCATTTTTCCCAGGTCTTCATCACCTTTAGCCATAAAGGCTCCATCCCGGAACAGGATCCGGCCCAGGGAATCCTTTATTTCATTTTCCTGCCCCAGCTTCTGAAGAAAGTCAGTATAATTTCCATTATAATTGCGGATGCCGAAGCCACTTTCACTTTCCTGGTCACCAGCGGTACCGCTTTTCTGTCCGTCTGCCCGCACTACACGGGATGGGTCAGAAGGATTCTGGATCTGGGAACTGTTCAGGGCGCTTTGCTGCTCCTGACCTGTATGGACATTTCTATTATCTATATATGTAGAAGGATCTGTTACCTGTAATATATTAGACATGATTTATTCCTTTTCTTTTTGATTCTATATATTATGATGTTGGGGTCAAAAGCTTTTGACCCCTCTGATACCGAATTGCTCTGCACTGCGTGCTTCCATATGTATATTTAATCGGCGTTTTCCCGTTTTTTATAATTATTATTTTTCTTATATTTTCAAGAAAAAAGACGATAATTTATATAGATTCAGTTAAGTATGTGAAAATCACAGGATACTTTTGTGGTCCTGCCGTTTATTTTAAGGGGAGGAGTAATTGTATGAAAATTCAAAATTTTATCCAGGAGCAAATACATATGGAACATGTATCAATGAGACAAAGCAATATTGCTTTGTCTGATAATATTTTTGCAAAACCGGCTGATCTTGACCGAGCCAGTTTTGAATACACCGAAGGTATTTCGGCGGATGAAACACTTTTCGCACGCTCTCTGGCCCACAGCATTACAGAAGATGTCTGCCGTGAGAGGGGCGTTTCCGTTGAAAAGGTTGCCCAACTGAAAAAACAGGTTGGGGAAGGAACCTACGAACCGGATCCCATGGCCATTGCAAGGGCCATGTATAATCTATGAGGGCGCCTGAAAGCCTGATCCCGGTATTAGAACAGCTGTGTACTGTATTAGAACAGCTATGCCAGGTTGAGGCTGATAAACTAACCGTTATTTCAGCTGATCATCCCGATCAGCTGGAATCTCTTTTAAATGATGAAAACATGCTTTTGCTGCAGCTGCGCGGACTAGATAAAAAACGGAGTGATCTTCTTCGCAGGTCGGGCCTTGAGGGCCTTACTTTCCGCCAGATTTTGATGCAGGAGGACAGCGAGGAGGCTGTGGCACTTCTCTCGCCGCTCCTGGAACGGTTATCCATCCAGGCTGAAAAGCTGAAAAAGGTAAAAGGTGGCACAGACCGTCTGATACGGATCCGCATGAAGCAGTTAGAACAGCGCCTTTCCGGTGCGAAGCAGAGCGATCCTCATGTTTATGACAAATATGTCTGATAAAACTGTGGGGACTGCAGGATATTTATATTTTGGAGGTAATAATATTTTATGGTAAGAGCAACTTTTTCCGGTTTTAATACCGCTCTGTCCGCTCTCCAGGCCAACCAGAAACGTCTGGATATTACTGGACAGAATTTGTCAAATATGAATACTGCCGGATATACCAGGCAGCAGTTAGAGGCATCCAGCCTTAATTATACGAATCCTGTTTCCCATTATTCTAATGGGAATGAAACTGCAGTAGGCTTTGGGGTAAGCATGGACCGGGTCTCACAGATCAGAGATCCTTATCTGGATATCCAATACCGCAGCCAGTCTGCTGACTGCAGCTATACCAATCGTTTACAGACTGCCCTTAATTCCCTGTCAAAGGTACTGGACGAAACAACCATTTCCGGCATCCGCCAGGCATTTGATGATGTTCTGTCTACCCTTACAAGCATGCAGGATCCTGCAAAGGTATCCGATCCCATCTATGAAAGTGAGCTGCGAACTAAAATGCAGTCTGTATGTAATCTTTTTAACCAGGCATCCAGACAGATCACACAGGCAGAGCAGAATGAATTTCAAAGGCTCACAGGGGAAGGCAGCAGTGAACAGGGCGATGTGCAGAAGATCAATGACATCCTCCGCCAGATCGGCGACCTGAACGTACAGATCAAACGTAACCAGGTTGCCGGTCATCCTTCCTTGGAACTGCAGGATAAACGTAATCTTCTCCTGGATGAGCTTTCCGGTTATATTCCTGTTGAAACAAGATATTACAAGGATGATGCCCATTCCGGGAATAACGCCTATGATCATGATGCAAATGGTGCTGTGATCGGCAAAAAGGACTGGCCTGATGATCTGGAAGTGAGCATGAATTATATTGATGCCAAGGGAAAGAGCCAGAAGCTGATCCTGGTAAACGGATCTGACCTTGGTGCTGACGGTCTCACAAAAAACTACGGTCAGTTAAGTGTGTTAAAAGGCGATCACCAGACAGCTGCTTCTGTTTCTGATCCTGCAAACATTTCCATCAAGTTTGAAAAAGCCCCCAGCTATAAAGGGAATGGACAGGCAGCTACCAATAATGTATACGCAGAGTTAAAAGGGATCCGTTTTGAAGGCGGCTCTCTTCAGGCAAGCCTGGATATGCTCCAGAAAACAGGTACCGGCAATGTGATAAATGGATCTACTGCTGTGGATGATGTCCGTGGATACCAGTATTACTCAGGAAAACTGGATCAGTTAGCTTCAACTTTCGCAAAATCCATGAATGACATCAACAATGGCAAAAAACACACGGATAAGAATCTTTTATCTAATTCCACCAATGACTCAACAACTGGTATAACAGCCGGAAATATCGGTATCAGCAAAGGCTGGACCAGTGGAACGGTCCATATTTCTACAGACGGCACCAACCGCACAGATACAATCCTTGATATGATCACAGCTATGAAGGATACCAAGAAATTGAACGGGAAAACATTTGCTGATTATATGAATAACCTTTCCACCCAGCTGGCCTCTGATTCCAGTTCCAACCAGACTGCATTAAAAACAGGCACAACTGTTTTAAACAGTATCCAGGACTCCAGAGATTCTCTTTCCGGTGTCAGCCTGGATGAAGAAGCAACCAATATGATGGCCTACGTTTCAGCTTATAATGCTGCTTCCCGGCTGATGACTGCCCTTGATGAAGTGTTGAATACCCTGATCAGTAATACTGGTGCATAAATATAAGGAGGATTAATAAATTATGAGAGTTGTACGTTCATCTGTTTACCGCAGGTATACTTCTTCTTTAAATGATCTTCAAAGCAATCTGAATAAAAGCATGAACAAGGTTTCTACCGGCGCTGCTTATGAAACAGCTGCTGATAATCCTCTTGCTTATTACCAGGGAAAGAAAATGGATCATTTATATCAGGATGCAAAGAGTAAAAGTTCTATTTTAGGTGATATTAAAAACCGTCTGTACCAACAGGAGCAGGGCGCAAGGGATATCCAGAAGACTTTAAGCAACAGTAAGACTTCCATGCAGTATCTGCTGGATTCCTCCCACAACAGCTCAAAAACTTCTGTCCAGACAAAAAGAGATGCTCTTCTTCAGGATGTGCAGAGCATGGTCAGCAATCTGAACAGCCAGTATCAGGATTTTTATATTTACGGCGGAAATGATATTACAACAGCTCCGTTTTCTTTAAGCGGAGATGGAAAAACCCTTACTTATACCCATAAGTATTCAGACGGCACCACAAAGACGGTCAATATGACCATGGCATATAATAAAGATACAAATACTTACAGTTATCATTTAAGCGATGATGACCTGAACAACCTTGTGACAGCTATGAGAGAACAAGGCCGGGTAGATATCGGTTATGGCGATATTTCCAACCGCCAGTCTCTTTTAGACACCTATACCGGAGGACTGAATATGCTTACGGGGCTTACTTCAGATTCCTTAAATGCCATGTCTGATGCGGATGCAAAGAAAGCGGTCAAAGCTGCCCTGGAAACAACTCCTGTGGCACTTCTCAGCCGTTCGGTTATGGCCTGTGATAATTATATCAATGATACTACGACCGTTGATCAATTTACAGATACTATAGGCAGTGTACTTAAAGATGCAGCTAATACAGAGCATACTATCAGCACCGTTTACAGCGACCTTGGCAATAAATATTCCCTGGTAGAAACTACAAAAACCCGTCTTGATACTTTAAGTGACAACCTGACAGAGGAATACAAAGACATTCTCGGAGCTGATCCTTATGAGGCCATTACAGAAATGTTCTCTTACCAGTACTCCTATTCTGCTGCTTTAAAAATGGGGTCAAACCTGATGCAGTCATCTCTTTTTGATTTTATAAAATGATACCGGTACATTGTTTACAAAAAACAAGCAAAAAAATAACTTTCTATTTTCAGATCTGAAGAAGGTGAAGATGTATGAAACCTGTGATTGAAGCAAATTTTAAACCTTTTGAATCTGTCCGTTTCCGTCAAAATGCCAGTCTGGTTTCAAAGAACCAGCTGGCAGCAAGACAACATCAGGCGATTTCCCAATACCGCCTGAAAGTACGTCAGGCTCAAAATTATGGGATCAGTTCTCCGGAAAGCATGACCTGTATCCAGGATATCAGACAAGCTTTTGATCTCCAGGATACTGTCCAAAGAGTACATGGCACAGCAAACGTCTCTGGATCAGGAAACAGCTTTTGTGATCCATTTTCTGGCAGCCCTGACAATAATGGGCTGTATACCCTTCAGAGAGGTGAATTTGAATTTCGTGTGGCATCTGGCGATCTGGAATACATACCAGCCCTGGAAATGACTATCATAACCTCTTACCCTGAAGTAGAGTTTGTATATACCGGCACCCCCAATTATGTTCCACCAAAAAAAGAGCCGGATCCCCCTGCTCTTAATCTTACCATATAAAAACTGACCTCCGGAGGCTTATACAATCATGAAGATTGATACAAAATATTACGGCGAGATGGATTATACCAAAGATGAACTGGTTGTATTTCCAGATGGTTTATTTGGTTTTTCCCAGTACCATGACTATCTTCCCCTCTCTATGGAGGAGGATGACAGCTCCATGCTGATACTCCAGTCTGTAGACGAACCGTATGTGGCATTTTTCCTCATTGATGCAGCCACACTCTTTCCTTCTTATTCACCGGTTCTTCTACCGGAAGAATTATCCTTTCTGGAAGTAGATTCCAGTGATGAATTATCCTATTATGTCATATGCACTGTAAAGAAGGATTATCTGGATGGAACCGTCAACCTGAAATGTCCTCTTGCTATTAATCCGGATACCCGCAAAGGGATCCAGGTGATCTTATCCAACGCTGACTATGATTACCGCCATACCTTACGTTCTCTTCTTGGTAAAGAGATAAATGAACAGGACGCTAAAAAGGAGGTAAATAGCCATGCTGATACTGAAACGGAAAAAAAATGACAGCATCCTGATCGGGAATGACATACGCATCACTGTACTTGACTGCGACAATGGATCTGTCAGCCTGGCTATAAATGCCCCGAAGCATATTTCTATTTTGCGGGAAGAACTGACAGAAGCAGAGCGCAGCAACCTGGATGCCCTATTATCTGATACAGATTCACTGCACTCTATAGAAAAAGAACTGAATTCTTATATAAAAAAATAAACCATAAGCTTAATGACCAGCAAACGGGTGAATACTGATAAAATGACTCTTATCGGCTAAACAAAATATCATATAGCTCTTTCAGTTGCCGGTGTACGAGAGAAAAAAACTCTCTCAGACGCCGGCAGAATAATGCTCTTTTTTCCATGCGGTTTTCCCGCTCTTCTTCTTTTAATATGTCTGATCTAAGATCCAGCGCCTGTTCATCTGCTTCCGGCCCAAATTTCCCTGTCATGCCGTAGAATACATTTTTCTCCAGTATATCAAATACCTGCAGTTCTTCTTCCTCTGTCTCCATGCTGACACATTCTTCCCGTGTTCCAAACCACATATAGCTTAAATGCAGAAGCTTCTGCGCCAGTATATTTACTTTAAATTCCTTTAACCGGTTCTCAAGCTCCTGAAGCTGGTCTTCTGCTGCTGCTTTTCTGTAAAATACATATAAGTCTGCCAGATGGCGTATCTGCAGATGTCCTGTTACATATAGGTAAGCAGACTGGATCATAAGATAGACTAGCTGGTCTATGGCATTCCATTCATAAATGTAGTTATCATTTTCTTTCAGGAAAGTACGCTGGAGCAGCTTTTCCATCCCCCTCTGGTATACCTGGGTTTTAAAAGGAAAGCTATCATAGATCTCCACAGAAAAACGGCCTGGTATACGCATCTTTTCACCCACTCCCGGATAGAGAGTATCCGTTTCGTAGCCTATATTGACCAGATACCCTTTTGCAAAAAGATAATCTTCCGGGTCAAGAAAAAAAAGCTTCAGAGAGCTTTCCCCCGCCATTTCCTCTCTTGGATACAGCTGTCTGCGGCTGCTGGAGGAAAGGACGAGTACCGGGATTTTTTTTAATTCCAGAAGGACCAGTATCTCCCGTTCTCCTTCTGTGCAGCTTTCGTTGAATTTCAGAATATCACTGTAGCGCTCATAAAAGCGTGTTTTCCACCGTTCAGGCATTTTTTCATTATTTCCCAGGATTGCAAGATAGATCAGGTTTGAAATTTTGTTATAATCTGCAACCCGGAACAGCTTTTCCCAGTCCAGATTTCCATGAAGCGGCTTAAAATCATCCTGGCGCATAACAGATGCAGCCATATTTACCAGCATGCGGCCTTCATAAAAGTTTTGGTTTTCCATTTAACTTCACCTTTTTTTTGATATTCTTCTGTTAAGTCCCCCATCGATCCTGCGTATCTTATCTAAAAGCTTTTCTGTGCGGCAACGCAGATCCTCAATACGCTTCTCCAGCATTCTTTCGCTCTCTGTCTTTCCTTTAAAACAGCTTTTTATATTCTTTAATGGACCTTTTGCCAGATTGCGCAAATACCGGGCCTGAAGGCTATTTCCCACAGTCTGCAAAATGATCTGTTCTTCACAGTCTGCATGGCGCTGCAGCTGTTCTCCCCTCATATCTAAAAGAAGAGAAGCGGAGACTGTGTCGCCGCGCTCCACTGCCTCCGCCAGTTCTTCCGTCAGACTACAAACTTCTCTTAATATATTATATCTCCTTTGAAGATATATCACAATTGTTTCCAAGTCTGTACTCATGTATTCTCCTTTAACCGAAAACACTTCGTTCTCTCACAATGTGCTGATCACCGGAAATCTTTCCCGCCTGGTTAAATGCATCTCTTAATTCAGAAAGTATGTGGCTGATCCTTGGAATCTCTTCTGCCCTGCGTTCCCTTCCTGCTTTAACACGGCTGATATCATAGATCAGGTACTCATAGATACGTTTCAGATCCTTGCTGATGGGATACTGCATATCCAGTATCTGTATTAAATACCGGACGATCCGTCCTGTTTTTTCGAGACATTCTTCAAAAGTCTCATATTTTTTATCCTCAAGTGCGATTTGTGCCATTTTCAGACGCTTCACTGCTTCATCATACAATAAAAGCAACAACTCCAGATTGCTCATAGAATAGATCGTACTTTCCTTGTACTGCTTAAACTTTTCATACATGTTTCCTTACCCCCATCAGCCACCTAACTGTGACAGGTAGCTGGACTGTGAATTCATCTGATTGATCAGCGTTTCCATCTGCGTAAACTGGCTGATATAACGGTCCTGCTCAGTTGACAGCTGGGACTGCAGGTTTGTGATGGTTTCCTGCATATCCTTTAATTCTTTATAAATACTGTTGTTAGTCAGGGTCAGGCTTAGTTTTTCAGATCCTGCCTCTTCAATAAGCACACCATAGGAATTTCCATTCTTGCTTGCATATCTGGTGGCATAAGTAGAAAGAGTACTGTCTATGGTGTTTACAATACCATGCGTGCCTGTGAACAGGTCTGATACCTTTTCCGGATCACTGTCCATGGCAGTTTTAAACTTTTCTTCATCAAATACGATCTTTCCACCTGCTGTGTAATCATCTGAGAAGGAAATTCCGATCTTTTCAAGATCGTCATAAGAAACACCATTCATCATCATTGAAGAGAAAATGCCCTGGGTAGCATTGTCCAGATCTTTTAAAGCGCTGCTGTTGTACAGAATACCCTCTTTTGCCTTATCCTCCCAGTTTTTAATGGAGGTTTCATTCATTTCATTTTTCTGGTCTTCTGTCAGAGGCTTATAGTTACTGTCCGGCTTGGTGGTTACCTGGGTGCGGACCTCATCGATCATGGCATTATAAGCTTCAATGAATTTCTTTACAGTCTCTGTCACCTTTTCTGTATCTGCTGTTGCAGTAAAGCTGACACCGCCTTCTGCTGTTGCAGAGCCTGTATCAAATGTATTGGTGGCTCTAATATCCAGACCATCAATGGAGAAGGTATTGCTGCTGCTGGTAATGGTGGTCTTTACACCATTATAGAGAATACTCATCTCACCGTCTGTACCATCATGGCTTTCCTTCTTATCACCGCCGAAAATGATATTTGCTGCATCAGTAGTATCTTTTGGATCTGCACCAAGGCTGATTTCACGGCCCTTACCTTTTTCATTGGAAGAAAGAACAAATTTGTTTGCACTTCCCAGATAGGTGGCAGTTACTCCTGCATCTTTATTATTATTGATCGCAGTAAGCAGTCCGTCTACTGTGGTATCTGCAGTAATGCCTTCTATTTTTGTACCATTGACTGTAAAGTTCTCTAATGCTTTGTTTAACTTTTCTTTTGTATTGTACTTTTCCAGTCCCAGTTTGGCCCTGTTCTCCCACAGGCTGCTTCCTGTACTGATCTTGTTTGACTGGGTAGATGTGATACCCAGGGCATTCTGGAGTTCCTTTGAGTCTGCGGATATCTGTAATGTCTGTTTGTTGTCTGTTGCAGTAAACGTCAGGCTGCCCTTTGAATCCTTACCTACAGTAACCTTTCCTGAACCGAAGGCTTTATCCATTTTTGCCTGTAAGCTGGACTGAAAAGCTGAAAAATCTTTTATCTCTTCCTTATCGCCGATCAGTTCAATATCCTTTGTCTGTCCGCCATAAGAAACAGAAATTGATTTTCCCTTAAGATAGCCGGAAAGGGGCTGCTTTGTTATAGCTGCAGCCTCGAATGAAGATGTATGGCGGTTAAATTCATCAAGTGAAATGCCGTTATCTATATCATCCTTATTCATGTTGCCGGAATTAAAGCCAAGACTCTTTAAAGCAGATGATGTTTCCCTGATCACATAGCTTTTTCCTTTATCGGTAATACTGTCTGTCTGGCTGATCTGGATCTTATCACCATTCAGTGTAAATTTAATGCCGCTCTTTCCATCTTTTCCGAGAAATCCCTGGGAATCAAGGGCTTCATTCAGCTGTTCTACTATCTTGTCAGAACTAGCCGTATAATCAATGGTAACTGTCTCTGTTTTTCCATTGTCCAGCTTTTTTTCATAACTGGTGGGGAACGTAAAGGTTGCTTCCGTTGTAAACTGCTTATCTGTAATACTGTAGGTTCCAAATGTCAGCTTCGTTCCGGAAAGATTTGAGGTCTTTATTTCCTTATTGCTAAAATCAGACTCGCTGATGCCGCCTAAGGTAATAGCTGAATCTGTTTTCTTTTCGCCGGAGATCAATGTGGCAGATGTTGCTAGTTTGTTTACTCCCAGAACTGATACTCTGGATGCAGTGTCTGCGTTTCCTGTCGCTGATATATATTTTGTATAGTCAGGATCTCCCTGTACACTGACCTGGTTTTTTGCAAAGAAATCACTGTTTTTTAAGCTCTTTGTTGCTGAATAGCTAAGGTAATTGTCCTGAAGATCTATGATCTTATTGCTGACAGAACGATATGCATCCCGCTTCCATTCCAGTTTTGTCATAGCCTGCTTCTTGGCTGTGATCTTGGATGTTGTTCTTGCTGTCATCTGTTCGATCAGTGCATCACGGTCAATACCGGAAGCTAAACCACCATATCCTCTTAAAGCTGTATTTCCAAGACTGCTGCTTGTTCTTGATACACTTGACATATCTGCTGCTCCTTTCAGTCATGTGATGTCGCGGAGTACATAAAATGCGCCGCTTCTGTATACTTTATCCCTGTGATCCTATAGATTCTATATACATATTTCGGCGCAGCATGAAAATTTATAAGATATGGCGTGGATGTTCTTTTACATCCATACAGGCTCTTATGGACTGACTTAAAACAGCCACACGGAATTTATTGTGGTAATAGGTTAACAGCATAGGAACTGCTGTATTATCCGCTACAATATATTTTGGCGGCAGCCTGGTAAGCATCAGTGCCTTCACATCTGCCTGACAGCGGCTGCAGGTACAGGTATCATTACTTTTCAGTGCGTCAAGGATCAGTTCCGGAGTAAGGATCTCCTCCATGATATTTACGACCCGGTAACTTGGACGATCTTCCTGCTTCTGCTCTTTCTGTTGTTCCGGTTCTTTCTGTACAGGTGTCCCTGCGTTTGTTTGGGGCTGCTCTGTCTGCTCTTGTGTCTGTTCTGCCTGCTCATTTGGCTGCTCTGTCTGTTCTTCTGACTGTTCTTCCTGCTCCCTGGGCTGTTCTGCCTGCTCTTCTGTCTGTTCTTTTTCCAGCTCCCGGATCAGATTCTTCTGGATCTCTTCTGCCAGCTTTCCTTCTTCTCTTGGATCAACTACAGTTACATTAGCGGAAAGTACTCTTACCGGTTCTTCAGCAGTTGATCCTTTCTGCTGTGTTTCACCGGAAGCTTGGGCAGGCGGCTGTGTTTCACCAGAAGACGTGACAGGCGGCTGTGAACCTGTGATCAGGTTCAGAACATGTGAGGTTTTATTTGTTTTTTTTGCCATATTATTTCTCCCTGAAACCTATGATCTTTTCTACCTCATCTAAAAACTTTCCATAGTCCTTTACAGCTGATGATCTTGGGCTGTACTCAAAAATACTTTCTCCATGGGCCGGTGCTTCTGCAATAGCCACTCCGGACCTTATTTTTGTGTCAAATACCCGGGTTTCCAGCTGCCCGGCCAACTGCCCGGCCATTTCCAATACATCCCTGCAAAGACATGTTCTTGGATTAAAGCGGTTTAGCAGGATACCCATGATCTTAAGGCCGGGATTGATCTGTATGCGGACAGATTCCACTGTTTCCTTTAACTGTGACAGACCAACCAGACTGAGGATATCCGATGCCATTGGTATAATGAGATAATCAGAAACTGCATATGCATTAACTGTAAGAAGATTTAATGCAGGCGGAGTATCGATCACAATATAATCATAAAAATCAATTACCGGCTTTAAAACATTTTTCAAAATAGATTCTTTTTCTTCTCCCTGCTTATATTCCAGGCCGCTGCTGCTTAAGGTAATATCGGAAGGAAGGATATCGATCCCGTCTGTGCGGCTGATAGCCTTTTGTATGGATACATCTCCTTTTAATACATCCAGTATGGTAGAGCCTCCTTCGGTATCCAGACCAAGGCAGAATCCAAGATTTCCCTGGGGATCCAGGTCTATGCACAGAACCTTTTTACCTGCCATCGAAAATCCTGCAGCCAGCGCTGCTGATGTTGTGGTCTTTCCAACTCCGCCTTTTTGATTTGAAACCGTAATGACCATTTTATGTATCTCCTTTTATCCTCTCTTCTGCATACAATATTTTCTGAAAGATCGCCACGTATTATTCTCCAAGGCGTTCCATAGATTCCTCTACCTGTTTTACCAGTTCCTGGATCTCCTGATATACAGCGGCTGACTCATTTGCCATACGTCCGATCTCATCTGCTACAACACCAAAGCCTACACCTGCTTTTCCGGCACGGCCTGCTTCAATGGCTGCATTCAGGGAAAGCATTTTTTCCATCGTAGCCGTCTGCTCCAGTCCCTTTGCCTTATACTTGATCTGTCCTACTGCATCCCGTACTTTCTTTTCCTCTTTTGCAAATGCTTCTACGCTGTCTGCATTGCTCTTCCGGTAATAAAGAGCATTAGCCCACAGATTCAGCATCTCAGCTAAAAGCTGTCCACCGGCACTTACTACTTCCTGGCCCGGGGCTGAATCACCCGGGTAATCTCCAAGGACGATACCGCCGATCACTGTACCTGCACGGAATCCTCCTACTGTAAGATCCTGGGTAAACTCTCGCAGCTCATTGTGTTTTCCATTGGTATACCTGCTGTAAAAGCTGGTAAAGGAGCTTCCTCTCGTAATGTATTTTCCTTTCATATCCACTACTGCTGCTGTCATGCCTGTAGCTGTCAAGAACAGATCCTGGATCCGCTGAAGTTCTTTTATATCCAGGATCTGGCGGATATCCAGATTTTCTGTACTTTCATCTTTTGTAACGGTATCCATATAAGAAGTTTTCCCTGATACTGCTGATCCTGTTGCTGCTTTAGAAGCTGTATCTTCATTTTTGGCCCCATTCTGGATCCACTGGACCAGCTTGCGGTCTGTTTCCCGGATATGCTTTACCAGCACGCTTACCATATAGTTGATCTCGCCCAGAGAATTGATCGTCGGGCCTTCCTGCTCCAGCTTTATAATGGCATCACCCAGTTTCTGTTTATACCATTCATGAAATTTATGATGTTCGGTATATTCCGGATATTTTGACTGCTTCTGGAGATCCTCCTCATCTGAAAAGTGTTTCGTTACATATTCAACAAGAAATTCTCCCAGACTTGAGATCTTTTCTCTTCCCTTTCCTTTTGAGCATGCATCCAGAAGGGTATTGACTTCGTCAAAAATCTTCCTGTGCTCACTGTCGATCAGTTCATTTCCTGTTAAAAGATCCTGTGTTAATACATATTTTTCCATCCTTAGAGTCCTCCTTACTGCTGACTGTGCTGTTCTTTGAAACGGGCAAGCAGTTCATCCATTACTGCGATCAGATGCCCGATCTCCGGCTTTGAAAGCTGCTCATCTGCCCCTAATTCTTTTCCCTTCTGCCTCATCTGATCATTGATCAGGGAAGAGAAGATGATAACCGGGATTTTCTTTAAATGTTCGTCATCTTTGATCAGCTTTGTTAGCCTGTGACCATCCATTTCCGGCATTTCGATATCTGTAATGACCAGATTGACCTTATCATACAGATCAGAATCATTATGTATTTGTGAAAGATAATCCCATGCCTCCTGGCCATTGGAAAAATTCTTTATATTGGTAAATCCGGCCCTTTCCAGGGAATCATCGATCATTTTACTTAAAAGAATGGAATCTTCCGCGATCACAATAGGACTGTTGCAGATAGGGCGGTCTCCCATCTTATCTACATCTGTCACCTGTATAGTTGTTTCCGGTGCAATCTCTGCCACGATCTTTTCAAAATCCAGGATGATCACCAGTTCTTTTCCGCACTGGGCAATACCGGTAGCAACACTGTCAGCTCCATTTGCAATGGTCTTATCTGGCTTCTGTATATCTTTCCATGAAATCCTGCTGATACCTTCGATACTGTCTACCCTGAAAGCGACCGTCATTTTATTAAAATTTGTTACGATAAACAAATCTCTTGGCCCATTTTCCCGGTCATTTCCTGTAAGATATTTTGCCAGGTTGATCACTGTGATCAGCTCATCCCTTGGTTTAAAGATGCCTTCTACTGCCGGGTTTGCATGAGGCATCGGTTTTACCTTTTCACTCATGATGATCTCCTGGACTTTTGCCACATTAATGCCATAAAATTCACCCATAACTGTGAATTTCATTACTTCGATCTCGTTTGTTCCTGATTCTAAAAGAATCCCTTCTTTTTCATTTTTGACCATGATCTTCTCTCCTTTTTTCTGTAAACAGGCATGTCACCTGATGGTGACACCACCATAAATGAAAGCCCTGGCTATAGATGGCGTTCCGGTCGTCCCACTGTACGCACGATCACATCACCTGTTGCAAGATCTAAAAGCATGGTACGGGCATAATTTCCTCCTGTATCCTCTGCCGAGATACAGATTCCTTCCTGGGCCATGACTTTTTTCACACTTTCCGCATTTCTCTGCCCAATGTTTCCAAAGCTGCTGTTTCCGCTGATCTCAAACATCTTGGCTCCCCCTGCTATCTTGACTACCATCCGGCTTTTTACCATACCGAATATTTTCAGCTTTCTGAGAGTTTCCCTGATGCCGCTGTCTGCAAATTTAAATGGATTGGAATCCCTTCTTTCAAACTGGGCCGGAAGCATGATGTGCAGAAGTGCTCCCAGGCGGGTGACTGGATCATAAAAGGTTATCCCGATGCAGGAGCCCAAAGCATAGGTTATGATCCTTCCTTCCCCTCTTGAAAACTTCATATCACCGATTCCCACTTTTAATTCTGTGCCTCCGATCATTATGAAACTCCCAACCTCTCTAAAATATCGTTTAGAGAACGAATATCCGGCAGCATGAGCAGCCAGTCAGAAAGTGCTTTTCCGCCGATCACAAAATCTGCATTGCAATACATCAGTTTATCTGTTTCATATCCATACTCAGCAATAGGTACCATTAAGATCCCACCCAGCATATTGATGGTAGCACTTGGAACAGACAGTTCCACATCTACATTTACCAGCTGTGAAAAAGCATTGATATAAGAACAGATGATGATGTTTCCCACTTCTACCAGCGCGGATCTGGCCATTTCGTCCATATCCAGAAAGGACTTATAACGGCTTCCAAGCAGTTTTTCCAGCACTTCGTTAGCAAAATCCAGATCAAAAAGGAACAGCATCAACCCTTCAATGTCCCCTGACATTTTTACAAGAGCTGCAGCAACAAGCTCCTCCGCATCACCGATCCGGTTCATGGCATCATTGTATCCCAGGATATTCACAGATGGGATCGAGATCCGGACTTCTTTCTGAAGGAGCTTTGAAAGAGCAGTTGCTGCATGACTGGTACCGATACTGCCGATCTCCCGCATTACATCCAGTGCCTGCAGGTCCATATCTTCATATCGCTTTATTTCCATTTTTTACCTTATCCTCTCAGTGAATTGATCGTTCCTTCTATATCATCTGATGTAGTGATCATTTTTACAGCATAAGAAAAGGCTCTCTGACATTCGATCACATGAACCATTTCTTTTGCCATATCTGTGCCTGAATTCTCCAGTGCACCTTTTTGCAGGGCTGCATCTGATTTTAGGGACGCTTCCATTCCATCCTGTGTTTTGTATTCATTATCCCCTACGCTTAACAGACGGCTTGGATTTGAAAACGTATATACACTTACCTTAGGAAGGTTGGTATCATCCTCTGTGCTGTCTGTGTCATCTGTACCGGAGTCATTGTCTTCTGACTCTGATTCCTCCTGCAGCTTCTCTACATCTGTTACCTCCAGTTTAAGAGGTTGCTGGTTCTGGTCCAGCACCAGCTTGCCATCTTCTGTTGTAAGATAAAATCCATCTTCACGTTCTCCCCTGTGAAAATGACCGTTTCTTGTATAGGTGATCTCACCTGATGTAGGATCCTGTATCATAAAAAATGCATTAGGCTCCATAATTGCATAATCATATTCTTTTCCGGTCTGAGTAGCACCGGCTGTACTAAAATCCGTCCATGTGCGTTCTACCCTGGCTCCTGCACCTGTCTGCAGCTCTGTCTGGGCATTTTCAGAATCATTGAGATTATAGTGGATCAGTTCAGAAAAAGCCGCGGTTTTAGGTTTAAAGCCTGTATTGTTGATATTGGCCAGATTATTGGATACAACTGACAATTTTTTTGTAAACTGTCCGGCTCCTGCTGCTCCTGTATAAAATGACATATTCATTTCCTTATCCTCCTTACAGCTTACCGACATCTGACACAGACTTACTCATGATCTGATCATACATTTTCAGTGACTGGGCTGCGCTTTGAAGCGCTCTCTGGGATGACATCATAGCCGTCATCTGCTCCACCATGTCTACATTGGATTTTTCCAGCATTTTCCACTGAACAGTTGTATCTGCAGGTGTTGTTTCTGCCTGCGCAGTAGAGAAAAGTCCATTATCCTCTGCATGAAGCTGCCTCTGATCTGGAAAATCCACTACTTTCAAAGTTCCATAATCCTCTATGGTAACTTCCTGGCTGCCGCTTTCTTCACCATCAGACTGATTTGTAATAGCAGCAGTAATATGTCCTCTGGAATCTACTGTAAAGTTCTCATTTTTGATCTGGACAGGCTGTCCTTCTTTGTTTAAGACTCTGCCTGCCTGGTTTAAAACCAGATATCCATCTTTATCTACTGAAAATGAACCATTTCTTGTATACCGGATGCCCTGTGATGTCTGGATGCAAAAAAAGCCATTTCCATTTAAGGCAAAATCATAAATTCCATCTGTCTGTTCCAGACCGCCCTGGTCATAATTGGTATAAACCTGCTTTGCTGTCTTTATTTTTGAAACAGAGGCTAGCTGGGTTGGATTTTCTTTGTTATATTGTCCTGTACGGTAAAGCATTTCCTCTTTAAAAGTACTGCTTACCATTGTCTCGTTCTTATATCCAGGAGTCTGGATATTCACCATATTATTGCTGATGGTATTTAAGTTCCTGCTCTGGGTCAGCATGCCTGACGCCAGATTATAAAATCCCTGATACATCTGACTTTATCCCCTTTCCGTTTTTCTTTTCTATAAACTGGCGCAGCTTACGCAAGGCGATCGTGTGGATCTGGGATGCCCTGGGCTGGCTGACACCTATGACCCGGCCTACCTGTTCCATTTTCAGTCCCTCCATATAATGTAGTGCCAATGTTTTCTGCTCTTTCTCATTTAACTGGGCTATGCCTTCTGCAAGCACCCGCATATCCTCTTCCCACAAGCATGCATCCTCAGGCTGTGTCTGGGTTTCATTGTTTACATTGTTTATGATCTGGACTCCATTAGTTGTATTATGGTTTTCCAGCAGAAGATCAAGAGACTGGATATTTCCCCTGTTTTTCATAGAAATGATTCTCTGGCAGCGTTTTTTTTCTATTCCAAGATGCTTTGCCAGCTCATCAACTGTTGGTGTTCTTCCTAATTCCAGCTTCATGTCCTCGCATGCAGATTCTATAATACCCAACTGCTTGTAAAATCCCCGGGGCATCCACTCCTGTTTCCTTACATAATCCAGCATTGCTCCTCTTACCCGCGTTGTGATGTATGTGGAAAACTTAATATTCTTATCCGAATCATACATATCGATCCCTTTTATGATTGCCACCACACCTTCGTTCACTGCATCTTCCATCTGCATGGTGGTAGAATAAAGATCATATAGTTTCGTTGCCATGGTTCTTGCTATGTACAGATACCTCATGGTAATCTCTTTCTTTATTTCCGGATCTTTCGTTTTTTTATAAAGCGCAAATAACTCCTTCTCTGTCTTTTCCTGCTTATCTTCCATAACTTTACTCACTCCTGTTATCTGCTGTTTATATCATTTGCTCGTGCACTTATGATCCCTTTTTCATTGTACTTATATTTCCAATTGACTGGATCTGCACATTATTTGCGATCTCATTAAATGAAAGCACCCTGATATTAGGATAAAAGGGTTCTACCAGATGGTAAAAATGGATCCTCATAACCTGTGAAGTCAGGATCACCGGGTTCTGTGATAAACCACTGAACTTTTTTATCTGCTCTGCCAGCTGCCGGATCACATGCTGGAGCATTTCCGGGTTTAATGCCAGATATAAGCCATTTTCCCCTTTTGACAAGGATGCGACCATTTCCCGTTCCAGCTGGGCATCCAGTGTGATCACTTTCATGCATCCATCTGTACAGTACATGCGGGTAATGGTACGTTTAAGAGCTGTCCTGATCTTTTCTACTGTCTGGTCCAGCTCTCTTGGAGGAAGACCTGTTTCTGAGGCTGTCTGCATCAGATTCTCTACAATGGTCTCCAGGTCACGGATCGGGATCCCTTCTTTTAGAAGATTTGTAAGGACTCTCTGGAAATAACTGTAGCTGATCATCTGTGGTATTGCCTCTTCCACCAGCTCAGGAGCTGTTTTTTTCAGATTTTCCGTAAGCCTTACCACTTCCTGTCTTGTAAGCAGTTCGTATGAATGCTGCCGGATCACTTCTGAAAGATGCATGAGCAATACAGACAGAGGATCAATGACCGTATAACCATATAATTCAGCCCGATCTCTGTTTTCAGGCTTGATCCACCTGCTGGGTATACCGTATGCCGGTTCAATGGCCTCAATACCTTCAATTTCTTCTTCCACCTCCTCTGGTTCCAGAGCAAGGAAATAATCAATCAGGATCTCTCCTCCTGCAATTTCTTCTCCTTTTATGCGGATACTATACTGACTTGGTCCCAGGGAAGAACTGTCCCGGAGCCGGATGGATGGGATCACAAATCCCATATCCTGGGCATATTGGCGGCGGAATATAACGATCCTGCTGATCAGCCTTCCGCCTACTGACTCATCTGCCAGAGGGATCAGACTATAACCAAACTCGATCTCCACTGGCTCCAGTGTAAGAAGGCTGTATACATTATTTACATCTTTAAAATATTCTTCCTCACTTACCTCCTCTTTTGCAGCAGCTGCCTGGGCCTGTGGGGAATCCTGAAGCTGGGTAGAAGGATCCATTGCCATTTGTGACAATGCCTGTGGCTCTTTTTTTATCTTTCCGGAAAGATAAAATCCGCTTCCCATAAGACATGCAGCCACAACCAGAGTCCTTACTGCCGGCATTCCAGGTATCACAGCCATAACCGCCACTGCTGCACCACTAACGATCATAGCATGAGGCTGGGCCAGAAACTGCTTTGATACATCTTCATTTAAGCTGCCTTCTGAAACAGCTCTTGTAACGATCATTCCTGTTGCAGTAGAAATAAGAAGAGCCGGTATCTGGGATACCAGACCATCACCTACTGTCGCAATGGAATAGGTACTCAGCACAGCTGAGATGCTGCTGCCGGACTGTACAATACCGATGATACTGCCGCCGATCAGATTAATGGCAGTTGTGATAAGTGACATAACTGCATCGCCCTTTACGATCTTAGTCGCACCATCCATTGCACCATAAAAATCTGCTTCTCTCTGAACCTTGGCACGCCGTTCCTTTGCCTGTGTTTCATTGATCAGGCCAGAACTAAGGTCTGCATCAATAGCCATCTGTTTTCCCGGCATGGCATCCAGATTAAATCTGGCTGCTACCTCGGCAACTCGTTCTGCACCTTTGGTGATAACGATAAACTGCATCAGCACGATGATCAGGAAGATGATCAGACCTACTACTACATTCCCTCTTAAAACGAAATCACCAAAGGCTGCAATGACACGGCCTGATGAACCTCCCTTAGAAAGGATATTTCTCGTGGTTGAAACATTGATGCCCAGACGGAACAGCGTGGTAATAAGTAAAAGAGAGGGGAATATGGAGAATTCCAGTGGCTCCCGAATGGTCATGGTTATTACCAGGATCATCATGGAGAGTGACATATTCAATATGATCGCCACATCCACCAGTCCCGCCGGAAGAGGAATGATCAAAAGCAATATGATCGTGATCACAAACATAACCACTGAGTAACTCAATAACCGTTTCATTCGTCCATTAATCTCCAACTATTATTTTCTATCTTTATTTTTCCCGTTATCCTGTTTATACAGATATACAAGGATTTCTGCTACTGCTGTATAAAATTCTGATGGGATCGGCCTGTCCAGTTCACAGGAATTGTACATAGCCCGTGCAAGTGGTTTATTTTCAATGGTATAAACATTGTTTTCTTCCCCCACCTTTACAATCCTTAACGCCAGTTCGTCTAATCCCTTGGCAAGTACTACCGGGGCATTGTCATGATCAGGATCATATTTTAAAGCAATGGCCACATGGGTAGGATTTCGTATGATCACATCTGCCTGGGGAACCTTCTGCATCATCCTGCTGGATGCCATCTGACGCTGCAGGCTTTTGATCCTGTTTTTTATCTCAGGGTTACCTTCTGTCTGTTTGTACTCATCTTTTACTTCCTGCTTTGTCATACGAAGCTCTTTTTCGTATTCCCAGCGCTGATACAGATAATCGCCAAAAGCAATGACCGTAAAGGCAATACATACACGTACCAGCAGATCAAATAGCATTTTCATCATATAGGCTGCAGATGCTGCAGGATTCATATCGATCATTGATGCCATAGGCTGCAGATCCCGTTTCAGGATGTTATAAAGCAGTACCAGAAGCAGTGTTATCTTGATGGAGTTTTTTACCAGTTCCACTATGTTTTTCATGGAGAACAGCCGTTTTATACCTGAAAGAGGGTTAAGCCGGTTCCATTTCGGCCGGATGGATTTAAAGGATACATTAAAACGTGTTTGTACTCCATGCGCCACAATTCCAAGTAAAAGGGCTAAAACCAACAGAGGAAGCGCACATTTTAAAAACACAGACAGTGTAACAAAAACAAGGCTGGCTGACAGCATATCTTCTGAGGATCTGGTCGCACCATCTATGACCCAGGTCATATAAGTTTTCAGCTGTCCGTATATAAAGGGAATCCATATGCGGATCCCGGAAAATACGCCTGCCAGGATCAATACCGTAGCTATATCCCTGCTTTGAAAGATATTTCCTTCTTTTCTGGCATCCCGCCGTTTTTTGGCGGTAGGCTGTTCTGTTTTCTCCTGACCACTCTGTCCCATCTTCTGTTACACTCCCTTCAGACTGGTTTCATATTGCTTAAAAGCTTCCACATCATCTGATACATATATGTAAAGATGGTATCTATATAATCTGCCATTGGCGAAAACAACAGAAGCATCATCAAAAGCCCCATTATGATCTTTACCTGGAAATTTACTGTAAAAACATTGATCTGGGGAATGATACGCATCAGGATCCCCATTGCCAGTTCTGTCACAAGTTCAATTGCTATCATTGGAAATGCAAACTGCATACCAGTAAGGATCCCCTGGCAAAATCCATCTGTGATCACATGGACCAGCATGGGATTAAATGTCACTTTTCCAAAAGGGATCAGCTGTACTGACTGGTAAAACAATGCTAACAGCCGTAAATGACTGTTGCTGGCAAAAAAGAGCAGTACCATAAATCCATAATAAATACCGGAACTGACCGTTGACTGGGTTCCATACTGGGGATCATAAACCTGGGCCATGCTAAGTCCCATTGAATAATCCATAATGGAAGAAGCAAACCGGATCGTAAGAAATGCCAGTTCCATTGCAAAGGCTAACACTGCCCCAAGAAAAAGCTCTCCTGCAAGCATCAGGATGTATTCTGCCATTGTCTCCGGATATGCCATCTGAGTCTGGTCTGCACACAGATACAGGAGCAGGGCTAGGGCAAAAACAAAATATGCCCTTATTTTTACAGGAAAATTACTCTTTCCAAAAAGTGGATTGAATCCGATAGCTCCGCTCATACGCATCACTGCCATTGAAAATGTGATAAACATAGATCTTTTTTACCCCTTTGCGATCAATTCCACTATGTATTGAAAAAATTCCTGAAGCATGACTAGCATAGAACTTCCTAAAAAACCTAAAAGCACCATGATCGCCAGCAATTTGGGTACAAATGTCATTGTCTGTTCATTAATCTGTGTGGCTGCCTGAAATACAGCAATAACCACACCTACGATCATACTGATCAGAAGAAACGGAAGCGACAGCTTCATTGCCAGCTGAAATGCTTCATACATGATATCCAGGATCTGTACTTCTGTCATATTTTTACCTCTTTCCTACCGGAAGCTTTGTACCAGACTGGAAAATAAAAGTTCCCAGCCATTTACTGTAATAAATAAAAGTAACTTAAAGGGAAGAGAGACCATAGTTGGCGGAAGCATTACCATACCCATGGACATAAGGGTAGTAGACACCACTATATCTATAAGCAGGAATGGAAGATAGATCAGAAATCCTGCCAGAAACCCTTTTTTTAATTCGCTGGTCATAAAAGCTGGTACAACAACTGTAAGCGGATATTCTTTCACATCTTTCTTAACTTCCTGTTTTGACATCTGTACAAAATGATCCAGCGTATCCTTCTCTGTATTGCGAAGCATGAATTGCTTCAGTGGATCTGCCATACGGCTTACTGCCTCTTGCTGCGTGATCTCCCCATTTTTATAGGGCTCGTAGGCAACCGTATTGATCTGGCCTATAACCGGGCTCATAATATACAGTGTCAAAAAAAGTGCCATTCCTGTCAGGACAATATTCGGCGGCGTCTGTTGGACTCCCATTGCATTTCGCGTAAAGGAAAGTATGATTATGATACGCATAAAGGAACTCATCATAACCACAATGGAAGGAAGCAGTGCTGCAAAGGTAAGCAGCATGATAATGTCCAGTGCTGGAACATTTCCTCCATTTAAGCCTGTAATCAATTCATTCATGATCATTCTCCTCCTTAAGCCGTTCCAGAACCTGTATCCCTGTCTGACTGGTTCCAAGCAGATATTGGGTTTCATCCAGCTTAAGAAGGATAACGTACTGATCGTTCCCTACTTTCAGCTGTTCCAGTATCTGCATTCTTCCCTCTTTTTTTCCATAGGAGGCATTTTTTCCCAGGTAGCGGCTTGCCTGCCATGCCAGAAACAAAATGACCACAAAAGCAAGCAGCATACCTGTTGTAGAAACAATATCTGTTATCATATTAAAGGCTCTCCGGATTGATATCCCTGGTTACAATATCGGTAATACGGATACCAAAATTATCCTCTACTACTACAATATCTCCCCTGGCAACACACTGTCCATTTACATACAGGTCTGCCTGTTCTCCTGCCATTTTATCCAGGACTACAAGAGATCCCTGGGTAAATTCCAGAATATCCTTTACCAATTTCTTAGTGCGTCCTATTTCCACTGATATCTCCAGCGGCACCTTCATGAGCATTTCCTGGTTGGCACTTTCTTCTCCATTTTCACTTCCAGAAGATTCAAGACCAGGTGCATTGGCCGGCCGGATCAGGGCAGGTTCCCTGGATTCCTTTTTCTCTTCCTGTTCCCTTTTTTCCATATCCTGCATCAGCTGCATCATCTGCACCTGTGACTGCTGCATCTGATTCAAAAGCTGTAAAATAGCCGGGTTCATATCTGCAGAAATACCAGCTGGAATCTGGGAATATACAGGCTGCGATGTAGGTACTGGCTGCGGTGCCGGTGCTGGCTGCGGTGCCGATGCTGGCTGCGGTGCCGGTGCTGGCTGCGGTGCCGGTGCTGGCTGTGGGGCAGGTGCTGGTTCTGGCTCAGGCTGTGGGGCAGGTGCTGGCTCTGGCTCAGGCTGCGGTGCCGGTGCTGGTTCTGGCTCAGGCCGCGGTTTTTCTTTCTCTGCTGCCTCTTCTATCACCTTCTCTGCAGCTTCTTCTGCTGCCTTTGATCCTGACTCCTTATTTTCTGCCGGGATCTCTGCGGCTTCTTCCAGGGATATCTCAAATGGTTCCAGTAACCTTTTTGCAAGCTTTTCCGGCATGATATTTAAAAACTCACTTTTCAGTTTTCCTTCGATCTCAAGGATAAAGGAAATGACTACCATAGGAGTTGCTTCCGGGAAATACTTGTTTTTAAAGCTTTCTGCGTCTGTGATCTCAAAAGAAACCGGTGTGGATATATTAACTGTAAATTTCAGAAATTCCGAAAGTGCTGTTGCAGAAGCACCCATCATCTGGTTCATTACCTCACAGATAGCACTTCTGTTGATCTCATCCAGTTCAAATTCATCATCTGAAAGTTCTTCTCCCAGAAGGGTTCCTACTATGATGCGCACGTCATTTCTGCTGAACATCATAATATTGCTTCCTTCCAGTCCCTCTACATAAGCGATTTCTACTCCTACTGCCGGTTCCAGCTTTTTAAATTCAAACTGATCCCTTGTAAGGATCTTTACCTTTGGAGTCGTAATGTGAACGGTAGATCCTAAAAGGGTAGACATTGCTGTCGCTGATGCTCCAAGGCTGATATTCATCATCTCCCCAAGAGCATCTATTTCCATCTCATTAAAGCTGAGTGCACCCATTTTTATTTTCCTCCTGTTTTCTACTTACCGATTTCCAGTGCTTTCTGAGCCATCAGCTTAATTGCGTTTAATGCTGTTACATTTGCTTCAAAAGACCGGGTAGCTGACATACTGTCTACCGTTTCCTTCAGAACATCCACATTTGGCATAGTCACATAGCCGTCCGCATCCGCATCCGGATGATCCGGATTGTAAACTTTCTTAGCTTCTCTGTCATCTTCCACAATGCCAGAAACTCTTACTCCTGCATGACGGCTGGTTATTCCTTTTCCCCGTGCTGCATTTTCCATTGCCTGGGCAAAAGACGTATCTGAATAGCTTTCAAGAAGTACATTTTTCCTTCGGTATGGACCGCCTGACTCCGTCCGCGTTGTATCCATATTTGCTATATTTTCTGCTGCAATATCCATCCTGACACGCTGTGCGCTCATTCCAGAAGCGCTTATATCAAATGAACCTAAAAACGCCATAACAGTTCCCTCCTTACGGATCACTTTCCTAAAATATCATTTACAGTTTTTACGATCCTCTGTGCATCAAAAGGCTTCACCACAAAATCACGGGCACCTGATTTGATCGCATCTACAACCATGCTTTCCTGTCCCATTGCTGTACACATAACAACTTTGGCATTTGGATCACCTTCACGAATTTTTTTCAAAGCCTGAAGCCCGTCCATATTTGGCATGGTGATATCCATAATTACCATGTCCGGTTTTTCCTCACTGTATTTTTTCACTGCTTCTGCCCCATCCTGTGCCTCGATAAAATCGTTATATCCACTTGAGCTGAGAGCTTTCTTGATCATCATCCTCATAAAAGCAGCATCATCTACCAGCATTATCTTAGCCATTTCTTATTCCTCTTCTTCCTTCATTCTTATTTATACTCCCGTATTCCGGAGCGTATTTATCCTTGTTCTTTTACAGATCCGTCACTGTTATCAGGATCTTCTTCCTTCTGCGGCATTATATCCGTTTTCTTTTCTTCTATTTGTGACGCAATGAATTTTTCAATCTTCACAGCCACATTTTTCTTATAACATCCCATTTGTCCTGTAAACCAAGGCTGACGTCCTACAAAAAGTCTGACCGGACTGTCTTTTGGCTTTCCAAGATCGATCACATCTCCTACCTTGATCTGATAAAGTCCTTTCAGATCCAGCTGTACCGTGCCAAGCTGTCCTGTAATAGGCAGTTTGGAGTAACGGATATTATCCATGATCTTCTCTTTATTATCCTGATAAGAAAATCCTCTTGCCAGGTGCTTACGGTTGTCAATACTGTGAAAGATCACCGTAAGAAGATTGCCCGGGAGGCAGATCTTTAATTTTTCCTGTGCCTGTCCAGATATGTCCACATTTAAAATGATAATGGCTACTGTTTCATCCAGACCTACATCCTGGACCATGGTTGGATTTTCTTCTACATGTTCTACGGAAAAATCAATGCTCACATAATTTGAAAATCCATCCTTTAAGGCACCTGTCATATATTCTACAATCCGCTTGTACAAAGCACGTTCCACGTCGGAATACCGGTAATCATCCTCTACTGCTACAATATCTTCGCCCCCCAGCATATGGTTGATCAGTGTGATCACCATACCCGGAGTTACAAACAGCATCAGTGGAACACTCATTTTTTCTTCTCCTGCTATTGATGCGTCTATCATTGTCATGCAGTCGTTTTCGTGAAGGGCATTTACGTATTCGTAATACCTTCTTTCCTGTACATCCAGCACCGTTATGTCCGTCATCACGCGGAAAATACCGTTGATCTGAGAAGTAAGAATACGTGCATAATTCTCAAATACACTCCTGAGGATCTTCATTTTTTCTTTTGTGAATTTCCTCGGGCTGAAAAAGTCGTATTTAATATAGTTCTTTTCTTCTGGTGACAGAGGCTGTACAGATTCGGTTTTCGTTTCCTGTGCTGGTGCATCTGCACTCATGGATTTTAAAAGTGCATCTATCTGGCTTTGTGATAAAACATCTGCCATTCTTCCTGACCTCTCTTATTCACTGGTATTTTGCATTTCCTCCACAGGCCCTGTTTCTGCTGCTGTTCCTGCATCTGCTGCACCTGTATCTACAGTTCCTGCATCTGCTGCACCGGTATCTGCCGGTGTCTCTGTATCTGCCGGTACGGTTTCACCACCCTGGGAAGAGCTTTGTGACTCCCCTACTGTTACCACTGTAGTATTCGTATATTCACCGCTCTTAAACTCTTTATAATACTCATCCAGGTCTTTTTCTTTTGCCCCATTATCTAAAAGCAAAAATTCAATCCTGCGGTTTTTTATCCTTCCTTCTTCTGTGGAATTATCTGCTATAGGGCGATATTCACCATAACTTATATCCACCAGCTTCTCCGGCTTTATTACATTCTGCTGCTGAAGATAAATACATACTTCTGCAGATCTCATCGCCGAAAGGATACGGTCTTTTCGTATAATCTGTGGATTGATCTGTGAATTATCTGTTACTTTCGCAGTGTGGGACATGATATTAACCTGTTCAATCCCACCTGCTGCAGGAGCTATGGCTTTTGCAAATGTATAGAGGACTGCCTGTCCTTCCCGTGTAAGCACAGAGCTGTTCGCACCGAAAAATACACTATTTGCAAAAGAAACATAAGTATAATCATCTCCCCTGATGACCGTAGCATCCTTTACACCCGCCTGATTCAGGCTTTCAGCGATCGTAAGATACAGCTTATTTACATCTGCTGTCTGCAAATCCTGCTGGGCACCCTCCTGACCGATCTCCTGACCTGTGCTATCCGCCTCTGGTGTATCTGACATCTGGGAATTGATGGTAATATTCTCTGATCCCTGATTCTGTATGCTTGGAATGCTTTTCACAAAAGCACTCCATTTTTGTGCATCCAGGTTAGACATGGAATACAACATGATAAAAAATGTAAGCAGTAATGTTACCATGTCTCCATAAGTATCCATCCAGCTGCCGCCGCTGTCTGCGGGACGATTTTTCTTACTCATTTATCTTCCTGTTCCTTCCCCTGGGAACCTCCATCTTCTGCTTTTGCAAGAATCTTCTGCTGCTGTGACTGTTTAATCGATGCAAGAAGATGTTCTCTCAGGTATTTTGGATTTTCTCCTGCCTGTATGGCAATGATCCCTTCAATGATAGTAGAACAATACAGTTCTTCCTCATCCTGACGGATCCTCAGTTTCTTTGCAATCGGATTAAAAATAACATTTGCAAGAATACATCCGTAAAAGGTTGTGATCAATGCTACTGACATGTCGCTTCCGATACTAGATGAACCGCCTGCATCCATATTCATTCCTTTTAACATGTTGATCAGACCGATCAGAGTACCTATCATGCCAAAGGATGGTGCATAAGATGCTGCTTTTTCATAAAGACCTGCTGCCTGGTCGTGGCGGACCATCATATTATCCAGTTCTCTTTCCAGAATCAGCCTTACCTTGTCCGGATCGTTTGCATCTACGATCATCAGGACACTCTGCTTAAAGAAAGGATCCTTGATCTCCGCCGCCTTATCCTCCAGCGCCAGAAGACCGCTCTGCCTTGCTATCGTTCCCAGATCTACAAGCTGTTCGATCAATTTGGGGACATTATAGCGGTTTCCTCTTATGAGTACTGCAAAATGTTTCGGGATATCCTTTAATATCCCTAATGGATAGCTGGACAATGTTGCTGCCAGCGTCCCACCGATCACAATGACCATACTTGGGATATCAATAAAATTGCCAATCTTAGCAAAACTGATTCCGTTTACAATTAAAGCAAAACCCAGGATTATACCTAGTAATGTTGTGGGATCCACCTGTTTTTCCTCCTAAATCTGCTCCTCTTTTTTTATGCTGACACACCTTTTAAAGAACCCGGTCACCTGATCTTTGATACTTTCCACACTGTCCTTTACCAGATAGTAGTCTCCATTCATCATACGGATCTTTGTTTCCGGGATCTGTTCGATCAGTTCAACCTGAAGCCAGTTCAGATATAAAATCTCTCCGTTAAGCCGTTCTACACAGATCATATTACTTACCGCTTCATGTTGATCAGGTCAGAAAGGATCTCATCACTGACTGTTATGATCTTTGAATTGGCCTGAAAACCTCTCTGTGTTGTGATCATATCGGAAAATTCCTTTGCAAGATCCACATTGGAAGCCTCCAGATATCCGGTCATTAAAGAAGAGGTGCTTCCTCCTGGGATCGTAGCGGAAGCACTACCACTGTTATCGCTTTCTGCTGCCCCATAGTAAAAAGACCCCTTTTTGCTTAAGCCCTCCGGATTCTGGAAGGTGGCAATGGCAACCTTACCGATGCTGACGGTTTTTCCATCCTTAGCCTTGTCCGTTGACTTTACTGTACCAGAAATCTCTCCCAGACTGTTGATCTTTACATTTGTCAGCTGCAGCGAATCACCACCAAAGTTATTGCCTGTTACCTCACTAGGAACCTTGATAGCTACAAGGTCTCCCTCAAATCTCGTTGGATTATCTACCGCATCCGGACGGAAACCATAAACAAAATTTCCGTTGGCATCTGTAAGATATCCATTTCCGTCAATATTGAACTGACCAACTCTGGTATAATCAAAGTCCGTTTTCTTCATATCCGCTACCGCAACCGTTCCTGTACTCTTTGGAAATGTAATAAAGAAGCCCTCTCCGTCTACACTTGCATTAAGGCCACCTACATAGGTTGGTGTAGATGCACTCATATCCGTACTGATGGAACCCATCATGGAACCATATCCATACTGGGCTGCATTTACACCACCGGCATTCTCGCTTCCCTTTGTGGAGGTGGTGGAAGTCTGGTACATTGCCTCTTTAAAGCTGTAACTCTGGGATTTAAAACCAAATGTATTTACGTTTGCAATATTGTTGCCGATGACATCCAGTTTGTTCTGATGCGCCCTAAGACCTGATACTGCTGAATCCATTGCTCTTAACATATTCTTTTTCTCCTTTTTACATTTCTTCTGTTTCTGTGTCTTCAGATCCTGTGTCTTTCAGATCTGCATTTGCTAACTGTCCTGTGATCTTATCTGTTTTTTCAGATCCCCTGTCAGGATCTTTTTCACCTGCTTTCTCTGGAAGCTTTCCTACTCCCAGGACACTGGACATCTTATAACCAGTATCATCACCTTCCAGACGTACCACCGGATCTCCTTTGGTAAAATCAACAGAAACTACCTTCCCGTATTTCACGCCATTTGCTGCCCCGGTATCAGGATCTGTAACTGCCACAGTTACCTCCTGACCGATCAGGCTGCCTGCATACGTCTGTGTTGTAACAGCAGCTGATGTATTTAATGACTCTGTCATGGCAGTAAGTGACTGGACCATTGCCATATTGGTCATCTGGGACATCATTTCGCTGTTATCCATAGGGCTTGTCATATCCTGATTGGCAAGCTGTGCTGCTAAAAGCTTGATAAAGCTATTTACATCCATCGTGTTCTTGCTGTTGGATCCGGCACTGTAAACACCTGCCTGATACGGGTTTGCAGTGCTGCTGACTGTTATTTTATCTGCCATATCACTTTAATCCTCCTTCTAGGCCAGTCCCAGCCTTAGCTGTTGGGCAAAGCTGTCATCCTGCTTCTGGCGCTGCTCTTTTGGGTCCTGCCTGCCGTTTCTGCCATGACCGGGATCCTGATCCATGTTTTGCCTGTTTTCAGTCTGTTCCGGTGTGTAAATAACAGTAGGAGTTCCTGTTTTTTCTTCCAAGATCTGCGCCAGATGCTCTGCTTCTTTGCTTAATATCTCCAGTGTTTTTGCACTGGTTGAAAAAATAGTGACCTCTGTTTTTCCTTTTTCATACTCCAGCCGGATAGTCAGCTTTCCAAGCCTTTCCGGCTCCAGGGAAAGCTCCAGCTTTCCTTTTTTTTCACTGATCTTTGTATCCAGGTAGTTTCCCAGATCCTCTGTCAATGTGTCCTGGGCTGTTGCCAGCCGGTCTGCCGGTCCTGTATCAGCAGCGGCTGGTTTTTCTGCTGTGCCAGTTGAACTTTCAACAGTTCCTCTATAACCGGACGATGCCAGGGCTGTCACTTTCTTTCCAGAAATATGTTCCTTTCGGCCTGGTGTTTCTTCTTCCCGGTTCATTTTGGCAGTTTGCTTTGACTGCCCGGCTTCTTCTGCCTCTCCTGATTTTTCTTTCTCTCCGATCTGGTCCGATCTGTTCCGGAGCTTTAAGTCATCTGCATGGACAGCTGTTTCTGTGTGGGGGGATTCTGTCCGCTGTATGGTACTGACAGCTGCCGTCTGGTCCTCCATTCCTGTTTCCACCGTTGTCTGTACAGCCAGATCTTGTATTTCATTTATTTCATTGTTGTAAACAGCAGGCGCTTTACTATTTTCTGCTGTTATCTGTACAAAGGTTCTGTAGCAGGTTTCAGAAGCATAAGCAGCTGTCAATTCCTGATCCTGCTCTATTTCTCCATCCTGACTGTTCTTTCCGTCCTGTATGTCCGTTACTTTTATTTCTGCTTTTATTTCAGCTGTTTTTTTATTCTTTCCGGACTGACTGCCATTAACCTGTTTTCCATTTTCCCCACTTTTGGTTTCTTCTGGCTGTGTTTCTTTATTTTTAGTTTCCCCTGTTTCTGCTCTTTTTGTTTCGTCATCCTGGGCTGCTTTTTTCTTGTATTTTGTCAGCATCGATGCAAAATCTGACCCATTCTCCACTTTTTCTTCTGGGTTCGTACCTGACTTTACAGAATATCCTGTTTTTATCTGACCAGTATTTTCAATCCTGTTCAACCTAGATTACCTCCCTGTTTTGAGAATATCTGGCTGTTCTTGAAGCATATTCTTCTATAAACAGCTCCTGTGCCTTTTTTGCTGCTTTTTCATACTCACTCTGCCGCCTGTCCTTTAACTTTTCATAACGGGACGTATCTATCTTTGCAGCGATCACCTGTATTTTTTTCTTTTCTTCTTGCTGCTGTAAAAGCTTTAACTGTTCCTGTTTTTTCCGGATCTGATCTTCCATTTCACTGATATACATACCATAAAGACAGATATCCTTTATCTGTACATCCTGTTTTTTCAGATCATCCATCTTATCCTGGACAGATACCAGCTTGTTTTCCAGTTCCTGTATCTCTGCTTCTTTTTTCCGGATCTGTGCCAGAAGTATACCATGTTCTGCATTAATGCTGTCCAGAATCTGTTCCTTATAATGAAGTACATTTTCAAGACTGTATTTAAATCTCTTCATCTTAAGTATCATCTCCTATAACTGCTAACCCACGATTTTTTCCATTCTCCTTATGCTTTCCTCATAAGGGATATTTTCATTTGTTTCCTGTTCCAGAAATTTATTCATATCCCCTATACGGTCAACTGCTTCATCCAGAGCACTGTTTGCACCTTTTTTGTAAGCGCCAATGGAGATCAGGTCTGCATTTTTCTGATAAAGACTTAACATGTTCCTGAACCTTGAAGCTGCTTTCTTGTGTTCTTCCCCGGCTATATCATTCATAAGACGTGAAATACTTGCACTGATATCAATAGCCGGAAAATGGTTTGCATTAGCCAGCTGCCTGCTTAAAACAATATGACCATCCAAAATACCTCTGACTGTATCAGCCACCGGCTCATTGGTATCGTCTCCCTCCACCAGTACCGTATAAATCCCGGTAATGGAACCTTTTGCAAAATTCCCGCTTCTTTCCAGAAGCCTTGGAAATTCTGCATAAATAGAAGGTGTATAACCTCTGGCTATAGGCGGTTCTCCAATAGCAAGACCGATCTCCCTCTGTGCCATGGCATATCTGGTAAGAGAATCCATCATCAGCAGCACATCTGCTCCCTGATCCCTGAAATATTCAGCGATCGTTGTTGCAACCAAGGGACATTTCATACGCAGCATTGCCGGCTGGTCTGATGTGGCTACAATAAGGACAGAACGTTTCATGCCCTCTTCTCCCAGGTCCTTTTTAACAAATTCCAGAACCTCCCTGCCTCGCTCTCCTACCAGAGCGATCACATTGATATCTGTTTTTACATTCCGGGCGATCATTCCCATCAATGTACTTTTTCCAACACCGGAGCCTGCAAAAATCCCCATTCTCTGACCTTTTCCAATGGTATTTAAACCATCAATGGCCTTAATCCCAAATTCCAGATGTTCCCTGATAGGAGGACGGTTAAGAGGGTTGATATAGACACTGTCTACTGTATAAAGCTTCCCCGGCGGAAACTCTCCTTTTCCGTCAATAGGATGTCCCAGCGCGTTGATGATGCGCCCTTTCAAAAAATCTCCTACTGGTATCTGAAGACGGCTTCCTGTATTGCGGACAAAGCTTCCTGCTGTGATGCCGCTGATATTTTCATAGGTCATTAGCTGTATTTTGCCATTTTTGAATCCTACCACTTCCGCAGGAACCTGACAGTTCTCAGCTTCGTTGTAGATCATAACAATATCACCAACACCAGATCTGCCTCCGGAAGCTTCCATTGACATTCCCACTACGTTTTCAATTTTTCCAATGCGGTCTGCTGTTTCTGCCTGCTGTATTAACTTCAGGAGATTTTCATACATGGTTTTCACCTCTGTGTACTTTATGTATCCATAAAATCTTTATGTATTGGTGTTTTCTACAAGTCTGTGTATATTTTCAAGCTGGGTATCTACACTCATATCTATGATCCCGTCCGGCATTTCGATGATACAGCTTCCGCATTTTCCGTCCTCCATTACTATAAATTTGACGTTGTCAGAGAGCCGTGACAGTTTCTCTGCCAGATGTCCATCTGCCTGAACCATGGTCTCATAGTCTTCTTTTTCCATATAGATCTTGACCCAGTCCGTTTTCTGCAGTTTTTCTGTTTCAGCTTCTATCATCCTGCTTATAACAGAACCGCTGGATCTCAGGCTGATATGGACCACTTTTTCAGCCACTGCCACAGCAATATCTTTTAATTCTTCCAGATATTCCCTGAGGCATTTTTCTTTTTCTTTGCTGATCTCTGTTAAGGCTTTTTCCAGGCTTTCTTTGAAAAACCGCTGATTTTCATGATGTTTCGCCTCATTTTCCTCTTCTGCCCGGATCAGTCCCTCTTCATAGCCTTTTTGTCTGCCTTCTTCAAAGCCGTTCATCTGGGCTTCCTTAAAGATCTGTTCTGCCTTTTCGTTTGCTTCCTGTTCAATGGCTGCCGCTTCTTTTCGGGCTTCTTCTAATATTTTTTCTTTTTCCCTGAGCACCAGCTCTATTTGTTCCTGACTGCATTCCTGACCATTGTATGTATCATTGCCTGCGTTTAAAGAAGCTTCCGTTTCTCTTTTATTCTGCCTTTCTGTTTCTAGTTCCTGTGCATCCGGTGCTGTAAATACCTGTAAGGGAAGCTCCCGGACTCTGGCTTTATTTTCAAAGCCTGTATCCTGATCAGACAACAATGTTATCGTCATCTCCTCCCTTATTGATTATTACTTCTCCTGCATCTTCCAGTTTACGGATCAGATTAACAATACGCTGCTGTGCCTCTTCCACTTCCTTAAGCCTTACATTGGTAGTGATCTCCAGGTCTCCCTTGACTGTTTCTGCCATACGTTTGGACATATTTGCAAAGAATACGTTCTTCATATCCTCTGATGCAGTCTTTAATGCATATACGATATCCTTGGAATCGCAATCCCTGATAAAACGCTGTACAGATCTTGGATCCATATCGATGATATTCTCGAACATGAACATCTTGTCCCTGATGCTCTTTGACAGTTCCGGATTATCTTTATCCATTTCATCAAATATCTGTTTCTCGTTACCTCGGTCTACATGGTTCATTACATCTGCCACATAATCAATACCGCCCAGGTTCATATTATCCTCACTGGTAATGATCGTAGCGAATTTCCGCTTCATTTCCTCTTCCACAATAGCTATTGCCTCAGGAGATACACGGCTCATATTTGCCATGCCTTCAAGCACCGGTATCCTTTTTTCATTTGGAAGCTGTTCCAGTATCTGTGCAGCCTGCTGAGGATCCATATAAGACATGATCAAAGCGATCACCTGGGGCCGCTCATGCTGGAGCAGGGCAAGAAGGGATTTTGGATCTCCCTTTGTAAAAAAGTTAAATGGCTTGGACTGGAGAGTCTTGGATACTTTTTCCAGGAGATTTCTGGCTGTGGTTTCTCCAAATGCTTTTTCCAGTACGCTTCTGGCATAATCCAGGCCTCCATCTGTCATCATCTTGTGGGTAAGGCACATTTTATAAAACTCATCTAATGCGTTCTCCACCTGGGCATTATTTGTTTTTCCCAGCTTTGCTACCTCATAAGTCAGGTCTTCAATCTCCTGTTCACTGAGATATTTATAAATCTGGGAAGCACGGTCTGCTCCCAGGGACACAACTACCACTGCAGCTTTCGCCCGTGCATCCATTTTATCTAGTTCAGATCCCCCGGTAATATCTGTTATCTTACTTTCCTCTATTTCTGCCATCGCTTCCTCCATCAGTAAGCAGCCAGTTCTGGATCAGTTTTGCTGCGATCTGTGGATTTTCATCCACAAAGGAGCCGATCTCCTGTTTTAATTTCAGGCTGTGCTGCATTTTCAGATTTAAAATTTCTTCATTTTTCTTCAATTCATCATCTTGCCCCTGAAGTACCGACTGTTCTTCTGCAGTTAGCAGGGACGTATTCAGATTATCTTTTTTATTGTCGGCGGAAATAGTATTTTCTGAACTATCATTGACCGTGCCTCCATCTGGCATCTGTTCCAGAAGCGCCTGTCTTTCTTCTTCTGACGCTTTCAAATGCTGCCTGCTAAGTATCAGTAAAGCGATCATCAATAACAAAAGTAGCCCACCTGCCCCTATGGCGATCAAAAGAGGCAATGGAAGCTTTGCTTTCTGTGCCGGTGCTGTTACCGGCGCTGTGTCTGTGTTTTTACTGGCTGCTGAAAGAGCTCTTATAACCGTGATCTTTGAAGAAGCGTCTTCCTGGGTAATACCTGCTGAATTAGCTACAAGACTGACCAGATCTGCGTCTGCAATAGATGTATCATCTGTATCAATGGTAACGCCTACTGTTGTGTTTTCCAGAACACCCGGATCGATCTGGCGCTGCTCTTTTGTGGAATTATACAGCCACTCTCTTACTGCGCTGTTGTTGGAATATGTATCTGAACCTGCCTGTGTACCTGTCTGGTTCGTATAACGGGGCGTATCTGCATTGGCATCTGCACCTGCAGTACCTCCATTTCCTGAAGATGCACTTCCTGTATTTTCCCCTGCTGTTTCTTCTTTTTCCAGCAGTCCTGTCTTATCATTCTGGTCGATTTTATCCGGTGTGTTATACTGTACTGTTTCCTGGATCAGTTTTTGCATATTCAGGGTGCCTTTTACAGAAACTGCAACTTTTCCCTGTCCATATATTAATTCCAGGACCCGGCGCACATTTCCTGCTATATTTTTTTCTACCTGACTGGTAAGCTCTGCTACATCTTTACCTGTTCCCGTAGTACTATCTGCTTCATCTTCACCGCCAACCTCCGTCATGGTGGCAGCATCAAATACAGAAACATTGGTAAAATTCATTCCCTTTACAGCTCTTGCGATCAGGTTCTTGATAGCAGCCGCCTTCGTATCTGTCAGTTCCTGTCCAGGATCCATTGTCACCACAACAGAAGCTGATGCATCTGTCTGCTGTGCATCATCCAGTGCATATTTCTGGGTTCCGCCCTCTGCTATAGTCACCTTAGCATCTCGTACCCCGTCAAACAATCCGATCTGGGCACCCAGACGATCCTGAAGCTCATACAATGTATATTTTTCCTTATCCTTTTCAGTGCTCATGATTCCCGCATTATTACGGTACATATCATAGGTAAAACCACTTTTAGGATACCCTTTGCTTAGCAATTCCGCCCTGGTCTTATCCACTGTATCTGACATTACCTGGACAGAGCCATTTTTGTCATTGTATCTGTAATCAACACCTTCATCCTGAAGAAGACTTACAACTGCCTGGGCATCTTCCGAGCTCATTCCTGTAAACAAGGTACTGTATCCTTTTTTCGTGCCCATATTCAGGACCAGAAGTCCAGCTGCCGCCAGGATAATCGTCCCGGCTGCAATGACTGCGATCATTTTCTTTGTTTTCCCTGGCATCTTCTGCCATGCTTCTTTTAAATTCTGCACTGTTCCATTCATCCTTTGCATTTCCATATATAGCAAATATTAAACATTAGCTGCTCATTTCCATGACCAGCAGCATTACACACTCATCTTCAGAATTTCGTTATATGCTTCTATTGCTTTATTTCTAAGAGAGATCATAACTTCCAGGCTCAGTTCTGCTTTCGCCTGGGCGATTGGAAGACTATGTGCATCTTCTAACTGTCCTGTTGCCAGAAGATACTGTTTCTGTTCTACATCCTTCTGTGTGTCGTAAACATTTTGTATTGTATCTTCAAGCACTGACTGGAACACAGATTTTGTGCCATTTTCTGTTCCGGTTATCTTTCCATCATTCTTTCCAACAGCATCCCATTCTTTCATGGGGGTAATAAACCCATTCACCTGTTCAATCATTTTATATTTTCTCCTTAGCCGTACAATTTATATGATTTAAAAATTTTTAGCTGCGCTACGCAGACGTGAAAGATCGCTGCTCACAGAGCTGATCATAAACTGGTATTCGTAAGCTGTTCTTGCCAATTCAACCTGTTCCTGATCCATATCCACATTATTCTCATCCAGCCTGGTTGATTCATTTAAGGTGGTATGGACAGACGGTCTCATATTTTCAATCCCTCTTGCCACATTTTTCATAGAAGTCTTCTTCACAGACAGAGCTGATTGGATCTTCCGTGCCAGTTCATTCTCAAAGGTCATATATTGTGACTTAAAACCTGGCGTATCAACATTTGCAATGTTGTTCATAGTCAGGTTCTGTCTCATCCATAAGCTGTCCAGGGTTTTTTCTCCAAGTAATAATCCATTTCCATACAAGTCCATCATAAATGTTCATCCTCCTGTGTGGCTGATATAATTTTCTTCAAAAAATACATGCCGTTAATATCCCCTGATGGAAAGGGTTATAATTTCTGTATTTTTATTATTATCGACATATTCTATATTACCTGACTTCCGTCGTTTCTCTCAAAACATAGTACTCAGGAGTCCAGGAGGATACAGTTCTGAAAAAGATTGTTGATTTCTTTTTCAGTGAGAAACAAAGCATCAAGATTCGTTAGGCCAGTAGCTTTTTTGACTTTTTCGTTTACTGTCTGGTTTCGAGAAATATTAATATAAGAGCCATCTCCTTTATTGACAACCCGGAAGTCCCGTATGAAATCAATCAGATCATAAGAATTAATCTGATTTTTAAAAACTTTAATCTCAAGCACTCTTAAAAGAAACAAGCTAAGGTAGCAGATTAAAAAATGCCCATAGATTGTTTCTTTTTTGTGCACGTAAACCGGGCGTGCATCCAGATAAGACTTTGTGATCCGGAAGGATTCTTCGATCTTCCATAAGCTGTGGTAGGTCTGATAGATTTGGAGCGGTTCCATATCCAACTCTGAGGTGACCATAAGGTTGTATCCTGCATACTTC